>Ga0194116_10000293_pt1 | contig 96596 bp, 88 predicted proteins | sample TA2MahsurfametaG_4_FD_148617 | JGI IMG/M metagenome (GOLD analysis project Ga0194116, IMG submission 148617) | Freshwater microbial communities from Lake Tanganyika, Tanzania - TA2015008 Mahale S9 surface | ecosystem: Environmental > Aquatic > Freshwater > Lake | place: Tanzania: Lake...
CGGCACTGAGGACCGGCGCAGCCAAGTCAAAGTTTCCCGACGAGTCCAACTTTGACACGAAAAAGTCGCCGCCGCCGGCCGATGACAGGTTCACTGTCCCCGCACCCGGGTCAAAATCGGCCGTGCCGAAAAACCAGCCGACTGTGTGGACGTTGCCTGATCCGTCCACCGCAACCGAATGGGCGCGGTCGGTGCTTGTGCCGCCGAAGGCCCTGGCCCACACCAGGTCACCCGACGAGTTCAACTTCGACACGAAGACGTCGCTGTTGCCGGCCGATGTCAGGTTGGTGATCCCCGCACCCGGATCAAAATCGACCGTGCCGGCAAACCAGCCGACTGTGTGGACGTTGCCTGATCCGTCCACCGCAACCGAAAAGGCGCTGTCAGTGCTTGTGCCGCCGAAGGCCCTGGCCCACACCAGGTCACCCGACGAGTTCAACTTCGACACGAAGACATCATCCGACCCGGCCGATGACAGGTTCACTGTCCCCGCACCCGGATCAAAATCGACCGTGCCGGCAAAGAAGCCGACTGTGTGGACGTTGCCTGATCCGTCCACCGCAACCGAATAGGCGACATCGTTGCTTGTGCCGCCGAAGGCCCTGGCCCACACCAGGTCACCCGACGAGTTCAACTTCGACACGAAGACGTCGGTGTTGCCGGCCGATGTCAGGTTCACAGTCCCCGCACCCGGATCAAAATCGGCCGTGCCTTGAAACCGGCCGACTGTGTGGACGTTGCCTGATCCGTCCACTGCAACCGAAAGGGCGCCGTCGGCGACTGTGCCGCCGAAGGCCCTGGCCCACACCAGGTCACCCGACGAGTTCAACTTCGACACGAAGACGTCGCTGTTGCCGGCCGATGTCAGGTTGGTGATCCCCGCACCCGGATCAAAATCGACCGTGCCGGCAAAGGAGCCGACTGTGTGGACGTTGCCTGATCCGTCCACCGCAACCGAATAGGCGCTGTCAGTGCTTGTGCCGCCGAAGGCCCTGGCCCACACCAGGTCACCCGACGAGTTCAACTTCGACACGAAGACGTCGCTGTTGCCGGCCGATGTCAGGTTCACAGTCCCCGCACCCGGATCAAAATCGGCCGTGCCTTGAAACCAGCCCGCAACGTAGACATTGCCTGATCCGTCCACTGCAACCGAATAGGCGGCGTCGGCGACTGTGCCGCCGAAGGCCCTGGCCCACACCAGGTCACCCGACGAGTTCAACTTCGACACGAAGACGTCGCTGTTGCCGGCCGATGTCAGGTTGGTGATCCCCGCACCCGGATCAAAATCGACCGTGCCGGCAAACCAGCCGACTGTGTGGACGTTGCCTGATCCGTCCACCGCAACCGAAAAGGCGACGTCGTTGCTTGTGCCGCCGAAGACCGCGACACTGACCTGCGGGCTCGTCGGAGTCCACGCAAAAGCAACGGTCGGCACGAGACACAAAACGGTGGTCATGCACAGGACAACACGGCCCCAAAACCCTTCGCGACGGTCACGATGCACGTCGCATATGGTACTTCACCACTGCAGGGCTGGTAGTCCGCGAGTCCGCAGATCCGCGAGCACGACGCGTCGTTCGGCGAGAAGTTGCCTCCGAGGCTCAACGAGAAGCTCGAGCAACTGGCGGGCGCACTCGGCTGACCCGACTGGTCGGCCATTGCTTCACGAAGCGTGCCTTGGCGTCCAACTGGATCTTCCGGGTCGACACAACAGAGGGACCAGCGGAGCAGTCCACATCTCGCAGCGACGCACCAAGGGATCAGGCCTGGCCGACGAGCATCGCCCTGATCCCCAGGCCCATCAAGAACAGTCCCCCGAAGCCATACAGCAGGTACACGCGGGACTTCAGTTGCGCCCTGTACGAGTAGATGATCGCGATCGCGATGATGGCCACGAAGCCGTAGAAGGCGTGGAACGCGGGGAACTCGAGTTTCTCCTTGTTCACGAGCGCGACACCCAGGATCACCTCCACAAAGACCGTCACCTGCGCGACCCCGGTGAACCACCAGAGGGCCCGGGTGCGCAGCGGCGCCACCTTGTGCGCCCCGAGGGACCACAGCCCCGCCAGTCCGTTGGCAATGATCGTCACCCAGGCCCATGCAGTGTGGGCATCGAGGAGCATCAGTCCGAGCACGCGCCGATCCTACTTCTCGCGCGTCCCGGCCGACTCAACGGATCAACGTGTCGGCTTCGCCGCCGGTCTCGATCACTTCGATGCACCCGTCACCGTCGATCTCCACGGTCGTCACCGAGCAGTTGTCCAGACTCACGATGACCAGTCGATCATCGCCGGTCGCCTCGCCGATCACCGCGTTGATCGCGATGAAGTGACTGAACACCACCGCATCTCCCGGCATCGCCCGCAACGTGTCGGCGATCGCACGACGGAAGTCCGCGTAATGGGCGCCGCTGCGCGCGGCGAGTTCGGTCCACGTCCCGGCCATCGCCTCGCGCAACCACTCCACCCGCGACTGGAGGGTGTGTCCATCGGGAGAGGGGATCTCGGCCACACCCGGCTCGATCACCGCCTCGACCGACCACGCCGCAGCCAGCGGGAACGCCGTTTGTTGGCACCTCAACAACGGGCTCGAGTAGATCCGGCGCGTCGCGAGCCCCGAGAGCCGGCTCGCGACGGCGAGCGCCTGGGCACGCCCCGTGTCGTCGAGCGGCGGGTCGGGATCGGCGTCCCACCCGGCGGCCGCGCGGCCATGGCGCACCAGGTGGATGCGGGTCACGCGGGCCACCGGTTCACTCGAAGATCCAGCCCCAGCGCATCGGGCCGGGTCGACCGGGTTCGATGAACCACTCCGATCCGAACGCGGTCGCGAACCGTTCATCGTCCATCGACAGGAAGAACCCGGTGTCGGAGAGCTGACTCGCATGACACCGCATCGCGGCGCGCTTGGCCGACGCGTACGCGGTGACGTCAACAGCCAGCGTGATCTCGTCCTCCGTGGAACCCATCGGATTGCCGTCGTCGGCGGGGCCGTCGACATCCCAATCGTCGTCGGGCGGGAGCAGACCCGCCTCACGTGCCATCGCGAGTCCGCGTCGGATGTGGTCGCGGTTCATCGTTCCCTCGAGCACGCGGACCTGGGGCACGAGTCGCGCCGCGGCGTGACCGACCCTGTGCACCATCACGTGGTCGGGATGGCCGTATCCACCGTGCCAGTCGTAGGTGGTGAGGACATCTGCGTGCTCCTCGCACAGGACCGTGGCGAGCCGCTCGGCTGCATCGTCGGGGTCGGCGTTGCAGAAGGCACCCGTGTTGCTGTTCTGCTCCCAGCCGGTCATCCCCGAATCCTCGAATCCCAGCCACACCACCCGTGCGATGCCGAGCGTGGCGGCCGAGGCCTCGGTCTCGCGGCGCCGTCGTTGCGCGAGTGACTCGTCTCCGAGATCCCCCGGAGTCTCTCCGTGCTCCCCTCCCGTCGCCACGACGAGAACCACGCGATGACCGTTTGCCGCGGCACGGGCGATGGTCCCGCCGGTTTGGATGCACTCGTCGTCGGGGTGGGCGTGGAAACAGACGAGCGTGGCCATCGATGGTCAGGCCTGCTTGGCCCCGCCACCGGCGATCAGGGCGTCGGCGCCCTCGATCCCCCAGTCGCGGAGCACCTCGGCAGTGTGCTGACCGGGGTGCGCCGAGGCACGCCCGATCTCGGGGATCGTGCGCGAGAACCGCGGTGCCGGCGCGGGCTGCACGTGGCCGTTGACGTCCACGAAGGTCCGGCGCTCCTCGTTGTGGGGGTGCGCGGCCGCTTCGCTGAGCGTCAGCACCGGCGCGAAGCACACATCGGTCGCCTCCATGATCGCGCACCATTCATCGCGCGACTTGGTCCGGAAGATCCCGCGGAGCCGCTCCTTGAGGACCGGCCACATCGACTGGTCCATCTGCTTGGCGAACTCGGGATCACTCCCGAGCCCGGTCAACCGCATCAGTTCGGCGTAGAACTGCGGCTCGATCGACCCGAGCGAGATGTAGCGGCCGTCGGAGCACTCGAAGACGTCGTAGAAGTGGGCGCCGGTGTCGAGCAGGTTCGTGCCGGGGGCGTTCTCGTTGAAGATCCCCATCGACTTGAACGACCAGAACATCGTCATGAGAACGGCAGCCCCGTCGACCATCGCAGTGTCGACCACCTGTCCCTTGCCGGACTTGTGCGCCTCGAGCAGAGCACACACGACTCCATAGGCGAGGAACATCCCGCCACCGCCGAAGTCACCGACCATGTTGAGCGGCGGCACCGGTGCCTCGCCCCGGCGCGCGAAGTGCGCGAGCGCACCGGCGAGGGCGATGTAGTTGATGTCATGCCCGGCGGCCTGGGCATACATCCCCTCCTGGCCCCACCCGGTCATGCGACCGAACACGATCCGCGGGTTGCGCGCCAGGCATGCGTCGGGTCCGACACCGAGACGCTCCATCACTCCCGGCCGGAAGCCCTCGATGATCGCATCGGCCTTCTCCACGAGGCGCAACAGGGTCTCGACACCGTCGGGGTTCTTCAGGTCGACAGCGATGTTGCGCCGCCCGCGCAGCATCAGGTCGCCGGCGGGCTTGTCGGGAGCCGGTCCGCGCACGGCCTGTGCACGGTCGACACGGATCACCTCGGCGCCCATGTCGGCGAGCAGCATCGCAGCGAACGGGCCCGGCCCGATCCCGGCGATCTCGATGATCCTGTATCCGCTGAGGGGTCCGGCCATCGCCGCGTCCTGTGTCCTCAGCGACCGGCGCCGGCCGTGGCCGCGCGCGCGTGGTCGCAGATCTCCTCGACGTAGACATCCCACAACGGGGCGGGAAGGTCGTGCCCCATGTCCTCGACCATCAGGAGACGCGCACCGGGGATCAACTCTGCGGTGCGCTCCCCGCCCGAGGGCGTGATCAACGTGTCGTCGCGTCCGTGGATGACGAGCGAGGGGATGCCGAGCGCGCGCAACTTCTCGGAGCGGTCTCCCGAGGCGTAGATCGCGGCCAACTGACGGTGCGCGCCCTCGGGGTAGAAACTGCGGTCGTACTCGCGACCTGCACGGTCCTTGGCCTCGGCGAGGTCGAAGTGCTTCTTCGAGCACCACACCGCCCAGTTCGCCGCGCTCTCGATGTAGTCGGCACGGCTCGGGGGCGGCGGTGCGAGCAATGCGGCCATCGCCTCGGGTGTCGGGGTTCCGTAGGCGACATCACCGGGCATCGACATGATCGAGGTGAGACTCGCCGTGCGCCCCGGGTGCTCGATCGCGAAGGTCTGGGCGATCATCCCACCCATCGAGGCACCGATCACATGCGCGCGCTCGATGCCGAGGTGGTCGAGCACGCCGACCGCATCGGCCGCCATGTCCGACAGGGTGTAGGGAACCGCCGGCGGGGTCTGCCCCATCAAGACCGCAGCGGTGACCTGGTCGGTCGGGGCGACGACACCGTCGAGCTTGGTCGACAGTCCACAGTCGCGGTTGTCGAAGCGCACCACGCGGAAGCCCTGGTCGACGAAACGAGCGAGGAACCGGTCGTCCCAGGCGGTCATCTGGGCGGTGAAGCCCATGATCCAGAGCATCACGGGCGCATCATCGGCACCCAGTGACTCGAATTCAATCGACATTCCGTTCGTGAGCATGGCCTGGGGCATACCCACAGTCTCCCACTCCTGTGCGACCGAACCACAAGGCGGGACGATGCCGGCCCCCATCGACCCCGGGGTCGGATTTCGGCGGGCCCCCTAGCCGAGGAGATTGCGCTTCTGGGCCTCGAATTCGGCGTCGGACAGCGTTCCGCGGTCCCGCAGTGCCTCGAGGCGCTCGAGCTCGTCGGCGATTCCCACGAGTGGGCCGCCCATCTCGCCCCGTGCGGCGCGCGACGAACGGATCGTGGAGTGGATGATGTTCTGGACCTTCTCGGGCTGGGCGACGTCGGAGAAACTCTGCTGACCGTCCGCCCCCCCGGACTCGACCATGAGGTCACCGACCCCGAGCAGCCGCTCGAGGATCGTCTGGGAGAAGTTGACGTTGTTCACGCGGTCAAGGGGAATCTCGACTCCTCCCCTCGCCAGAATCCCCTGGCGATAGATCAGGCGTTGCGAGGTGACCACGAAATAGGTCGTGCGCCACCTGACGAGCGCGGTCACGAGTCGCGCCCCCAGAACGATGACCAGACCGAGCACGAAGTACCCGAGAACCGTGCGCAAGGAACCCGGCGCGCTCGACTGCACCACGAAGCCCGCCAGTATCCCCACAAGCATCCACAGGAGGCGCGATCCGTAGAACCACCAGTGCGGGTGGAGATCGAGAACCATCGTCTCGTGGTCGTTCAACAGCCGTCGTGGGAAGGGCACGCCGAGCACAGTACCAACCGCATAACTTGTGCCGATGCGAAGAGTCGATCCCCCCACCGTCGTCGGGGCAGACGCCCTCCTGCGCGGACTCGACACCGACCAGCGCGCCGCGGTCACGGCCCCCCCGGGTGTCGTGGTGGTGCGAGCCGGGGCGGGCTCGGGCAAGACGCGGGTGTTGATGCGGCGCATCGCATGGCGCACCGTCAGCGACAGCTCCGATCCCGACCGCACTCTCGCGATCACCTTCACCCGGCAGGCGGCCTCGGAGATGCGCGCGCGCCTCCGCGAGTTCGACCTCGATGGCGCCCCGATGATCGGCACGATGCACGCCGTCGCACGCCGGCTGATGCACGACCACCTGCGCGCGGCGGGTCGGCGCATCCCGGTCATCGCCGTGGACCGTCATGCGATCATGTCGACCGCGCTCGGCGACGCCGGGCACGGTGCGAACATCGACGACCTTCTCGCCGTCCATGACTGGTGCGTCTCGCGCCGCGAGGACCCTGCCACCGGTCTGGCCACCTGGCGGGACTCGGGCGGCAGACGCCCACCATCGGAGAAACTCTTCGTGGGGGCCGTGGCCCAGTACGCGTCACTCAAGCGGAGGCGCGGGGTGGTCGACGTGAACGACCTGTTGGTGTGGGCGATCGAGACCGGTGCGAGCGACCGGAGGTTCACCGAGTCGATCCGATTCCGGCACCGCCACATCCTCGTCGACGAGGCGCAGGACATGAACCCGCTCCAGTGGGAATTCGTGCGGATGCTCGCCGGCGGCGAGCCGGATCTCTTCATGGTGGGTGACCCCAACCAGGCGATCTACGCCTTCAACGGCGCCGACCGCGCCCTCTTCGAGACCCTGCCGGGGCTCGACTCGCCGGTGCACGCCCTCTCACTGCCGAACAACTACCGCTGCACCCCCGAGATCGTGGGGTTCGCGGTCGCGGCACTGGCCAAGGATGCCCAGACCGCCGATGCGGTCTCGGTCAGGACATCGGGCCGACCGGTCGCGTTGCACCGCTGCGCCGACGAGGATCAAGAGTTCGAGCGCATGCGTCGCACGGTCCACCAGTTCGTCTCGGGCGACGGCAGCGGGAACGACGCCGCGATCCTCGTGCGAGTGAATTCACTCGCCGAGTCGGTGCGCCGGTATCTCTCCCCGCGCGGTTTCACGGTGCGCGACCCGCGCACCGGCGGGGCATGGAACCGGGCACTACGGACGGCCTCGTCGCTCACCTCCCGTGATGCCCTCTCGACGTGGAGCTCCGACATCCTCGACGGATCGGAGTACTCGCCAGACGAGCCCGAGTCCGTCGTCGCGACCGAGGTGCGCCGATTCCTCGACGAGCAGCGCTCGGGCGCAGTCGACGGTCGGGCATTCTCGGCGTGGTTCGCGACCACATCGGCGATCGGTGACACCGACGGGATCGAGGTGCTCACTTTCCACGCCGCCAAGGGCCGCGAATGGCATTCCGTCCTCGTCCTCGGCGCGGAGCGCGGCCTGCTCCCCCACTCGTCCGCCAAGCGTCCCGAGGCACGATCCGAGGAGGCGCGACTCGCCTACGTCGCCTTCACGCGCGCATCCGATCGGCTCGTCGTGACATGGACCGACGGGCGTGACGGTCACGCAACGGGTCCCTCACCCCTGCTTCCGTGGCTCGAGACCCGGGGCATCACCGCCGAGGAACCCGTCGCCGAGTTCCGCCGCATCGCCTCGCGCGCACCCGCACGCGACACCCGACTCGAGGCCATCGAGGCGTGGCGCGCCGGTCGCGCGCGAGTGGCGAGGATGTCGCCCGACGCGGTGATCTCGAGCCGGAAGATGCGCGACATCGCGCGCCTCGAGTCCCCGACGACGGAGTCGATCGCCTCGGTCGCCGGCGAGGCGTTCGCGGCGCGGTTCGCCGACGAGATCCTCGCTGCTCTCTCGGGTGCCGACACCGCCGACTGAGATCAGCCCTGGTCCTCGCGGGCGGCGATGTCGCGACCCTTGCGCAACCTGCCGAGCAATTCCGGCGGCATCGACAGGAAAAGCCCCTCGCACTCGCCACAGAGCGTCTCGCCGGCGTGAGCAGTCGCCCGGGTGAAGATCTTGCGACCCTCGACGGACTCGACCCATCCACGGAACACGATCTCGACATGCAGTGGCGTCGGTGCCCGGTACGTCGTCGAGAGACGACCGGTCATCCCGGGTCGGCCCGTGAGCGACTGCGCCTGACCGAGCACCTCGTCGAATGCCGCCGCGACGAACCCGCCGTGCACGTGCCCCGGTGGGCCCTCGAAGGGCTCGGTGAACACCACTCGGCACACCACCGCACCGAACTCCCCGACCGAGGGGTCGACCTCGGCCCGCATGGGCGGCGCGATCGCGTTCATCAGACCCATCAACGGGCTCCGATCCATGAAGTGCGAATCGGTCGCGGCCCCACCGGTGGGACCACTCTCGGACAGGTGCTCGAGCGCCTTCACCACGAGTGCGCGCGCGGCGTCAACATCGGCCGCGGCGGCTGTCGACCTCATCGAGGCCACCACCAGTTCGCGCAGGACCTCGGTGAGCGCGATCCGGGCGCGGTCACCGGCGGAGTACTCACCGCTGCGCTCGTGAAACGACGGGAAACTGGCCCCTCCCGTGTGCTCGGACTCACTCATTGCATCCACCCGACACGACCGCTCACTCGGTCCCGTCACCGACCAGCAACAGCACGGGTGCATGGTCGCTCGGTTGCTGGCCCTTGCGCGCGTTGCGGTCCACCGATGTCCACGTGGATCGCTCCGCCACCGAGCGCGAGGCGAGCACGAGATCGATCCGCATTCCGCGGCCCTGGTGGAAGTCGCCGCCCCGGTAGTCCCACCACGAGAAGAGCCCCGCGTCGTCGTGGAAGCGACGGAACGTGTCCTCCAGCCCGAACTGACAGATCGTGGACAGGGCGTCGCGCTCCGGTCCGCTCACGTGTGTCGACCCCTCCATCTTCGAGATGTCCCACACGTCGCGGTCCTCGGGAGCGATGTTGAAGTCCCCCGCCACCACGACGTCGTCTCCGGGCGAGCATTCGGCGTCGAGATGCGCCCGAAGTCGGGCCAGCCACGAGAGCTTGTACGCATAGTGTTCGTGGTCGAGCGCGCGACCGTTCGGCACGTAGACCGAGGACACGCGGATACCACCACACATGGCCGAGACGATCCGTGCCTCGGCATCGGGCTCGATTCCCGGGGCGAAGTTGGGTCGCGCATCCCCGAGTCCGACCCGGGACAGGATCGCCACTCCGTTCCACTGGCCCTGACCGAAGTGGACGCTCTCGTATCCGAGGGCGTCCATGGCGGCATGGGGGAACTTGTCCTGGGCGAGTTTGGTCTCCTGGATGCAGAGCACATCGGGTCCCACCTCGGCGAGCCACTCCTGCACCCGCGGCAGGCGGGCCTTCAATGAGTTCACGTTCCACGTCGCGATGAGCATGGTCACTTCCTCGTGGCTGCGGACTTTCGCGCGGTCGCGGCCGCCTTCTTGACCGGCCTCCTCCGGGCGGGCGCGACCGACTTCCTCGCGGCCGACTTGGTTGTCTTCTTCGCGGGCGCGACCGACTTCCTCGCGGCCGACTTGGTTGTCTTCTTCGCGGGCGCGGCCGACTTCCTGACCGGCCTCCTCCCGGCGGGCGCGACCGACTTCCTCGCGGCCGACTTGACGGGCACCCCGGCCCTCTTGGTCGCCGCTCGCTTCGCGGGCGCGGCCTTCTTCTTCGTCTTCTTGATGGACTCGGACTTGACCGGTGCGGCCAGGCTTGCCACCACCTCGGGCACCCCGAGATCGACGCTCCGCCGCGACGGTGTGTACCCGACGATCACCAGTTGAACGGAGTCACCGATCTTGAACATCTCGCGCGCCGACCGCGCAGGAGGCGATGCCATGTGCTTCAACGAGACATAGCCGTTCACGTCACCGATGCGCACGGTGGCACCGTTGGAGGTGTACTCAGCAACCGTCGCCTTGACACGCGACCCCACTTTGTTCTTCTCGACGAACTGAAGGTACGGCATGACATCGTTTGCCATCGGCGACCTCGGTGCCACTGCGGGGTGCGGGTTCGCGGCGGATCTCTGCGACGCAGCCACTGCCTTTTGTGACGGAGCAGACTTGGCACCGGGTCCCGGCTTGGCACCGGGTCCCGGCTTGGCACCGGGTGGCGGTGCCTTCGGCACCGGCATGGGCTTGCTCGCCTCGAGGCTCGGCTCATGGGTCTTTGCGACGACGCGACCCTCCTTGGTGGACCGCTTGCTCACAGCGCCGCGCACCGGCAGACGCTCCACGAACACCCACCCCACGTGCGGCACCGGCTTGCCGCCGATCAGTCGACCCGGGTCGAAGAGCCACTTGTGCTTCCCGTGGAACTCCTGGTAGCTGTCGTTCGACAGCACCGAAGCCCTGACCTTCTCGGCGATCGCGAGGACGAAGGCATCCCCGCGCCCGACCGCCCCGGCCGGTGGTGCCACGAGTTCGTTGTGGTCGATCGCCTTGTTGAACTCGGCGACCTCCTTGCGCGCGATGCGGTGGCCGAACGTGGCATCCACCACGACCGAGACCTTGGCCCCGGGATACTCCTGCATCAGCGCGAGGACCGCCTCGTTCAACTGCGTGAGGCTGGGGGTGCTGCGCCCCTCCGTGGCGATGTTCGATCCATCGACGATGATGTGCCTTGCCACCCGATCAGTCAACCATTTCGGGCCCGTTCACCAACGACCCGGCCCATCTACTGTGGAACGGTGGATTTTCTTCCGGTGCGCGCGGTCCTCTGGGACTTCGGAGGGGTCATCCTGTCGAGCCCGTTCGAGGCGTTCAACCGGTTCGAATCCGAGCGCGGCCTCCCGCGGGATCTCATCCGCGGCGTGAACGCCACGAACCCAGATTCCAACGCATGGGCGTTGCTCGAGCGCAGCGAGGTGACCCCCGCGCAGTTCGACGCCTTGTTCGCGACCGAGAGCGCGGCTCTGGGCCACGAGGTGCGCGGTGCAGACGTTCTGGCGCTGCTGTCCGGCGACATCCGGCCGCGGATGGTGACGGCACTGCGATCGGTGATCGACGCCGGTCTGTTGACGGCGTGCCTCACGAACAACGTCGTCTCGGGCGGAGTTGTCGACGATCGGTCCCGGGCGGTCGCCGAGATCATGGGTCTCTTCCACGCGGTGGTGGAATCGTCCAAGGTCGGCTGCCGCAAGCCCGAGCCGCGGTTCTACGAGATCGCGTGCGAGATTCTCCGTGTCGACCCGCGCGAGTGCGTCTTCCTCGACGACCTCGGCATCAACTTGAAGCCGGCGGCGGCGATGGGGATGCGCACCATCAAGGTCGGCGATCCCGATGTCGCGCTCGGTGAGCTCGGCATGCACCTCGAGATGTCGTTCTGAGAGACGCCGTCTCGGGGGACGTTGTCCCGACGCGCCGCACCGGCGCGTCTCACAGTCCCGAGAACGTGTCCTCCATGAGGTCAGCGTGCTCCTGGTCGTGGATCTTCTTCGATCCCGTCGCCGGGCTGCCCGAGGCCCATCTGGCCGCGTGCCGGAGGTCGTACCCACGGTCCTTCAGGCGCCAGATCAAGTGCTCCACGAAGTGCCACGGACCCATGTTCTCCGGCTCCTCCTGGAGCCAGACGATCTCGCGGGCGTTCGGGTAGCGCACGATGACCTCGTTGATCTGGTCGATCGGGAACGGATAGAGCTGCTCCACCCGCACGACCGCGACCGGCGCGCGGCGCGAGTCCCGCTCGGACATCGCGTCCCATGCCACCTTGCCGCTGCAGAGCACGATCCGCCGCACCGCCGAGGGATCGGTCACGGAGGGGTCGTCCAGGACCTCTAGGAACGAACCCGAGACAAGTTCGGACAGGCGCGAGCGGCTCTCCTTCATGCGCAGCGGCTGCTTGGGCGTGAAGATCACCAGCGGCTTTCGCACGTCACGGTGCATCTGGCGGCGCAACAGATGGAAGTACTGGGCCGCCGTCGTCGCATTCACGACCTGGATGTTGTCCTCGGCGCACGACTGCAGGAACCGCTCGATACGGGCACTCGAATGCTCCGGGCCCTGACCCTCGAAGCCGTGCGGGAGCAGCAGCACGAGTCCGTTCTCCTGCTTCCACTTGTCCTCGGCGGCGACGAGGTACTGGTCGATCACGACCTGGGCACCGTTGACGAAGTCGCCGAACTGGGCCTCCCACATCACGAGCGCGTTTCGATTCGAGTGCGCGTACCCGTACTCGTAGGCGAGCGCTGCGTATTCGGAGAGCAACGAGTCGTAGACCCAGAACCTGCCGGTCGCACCCGGGATCGTCTGCAGCGGGACCCAGTTGCGCTCATTCTCGATGTCGATGAGCGCGGCATGCCGCTGGCTGAAGGTGCCGCGGCGGGAGTCCTCACCGGCGAGCCGGACGTCGAATCCCTCCACGAGGAGCGACCCGATCGCGAGTGCCTCACCCACGGCCCACTCGAAGTCACCCCCGGTCTCGAACTGCTTGGCGCGCTGCTCGAACTGGCGCACCAGTTTCGGGTGCGCCGTGAAGCCCTGCGGGTAATTCGTCAAGTGTCCGAAGATCATCCGCAGGGTCCGCTCGTCGACGCCGGTCTCGACGTGCGGGAGCACTCCCCGCGGTGCCGGGGGCTTGGCCGCGCGCACCGCACCGGGGTCGTGGGCGCGGGTCTCGTCGAGCGCGCCCTGGAGCTTGCCCTGGTAGTCCTGGAGGGACTGCTCGGCGACCTCGAGGCTGATGTCGCCGCGCTTCACGAGTTCCTCGACATAGAGCTTGCGCACACTGCGCCTCTCCGCGATCGCCTTGTACATGAGCGGCTGGGTGTAGCTCGGGTCGTCGCCCTCGTTGTGGCCGTGCCTGCGGTAGCAGACCATGTCGATGATGACGTCCTTGTGGAATCGCTGGCGGTACTCGAAGGCGAGGCGCGCCACGCGCACACAGGCCTCGGGGTCGTCGCCGTTCACGTGGAAGATCGGTGCCTGCACGGTCTTTGCGACGTCGGTGGCGTAGAGCGACGAGCGCGCGAACTGGGGCGAGGTGGTGAAGCCGATCTGGTTGTTCACGACGAGGTGCACGGTGCCACCGACGCGGTATCCGTTGATGTCGCTCATCGCGAGGCACTCGGCCACGACGCCCTGGCCGGAAAAGGCCGCGTCGCCGTGGATCAGCACGGGAAGAACACTGAAGAGGAGCGGCGGCTCGATCTGGTCCTGCATCGCGCGCACCATGCCAAGGACGAGTCCGTCGACGGCCTCGAGGTGGCTGGGGTTCGCCGCGAGCTCGACGTCGATCGAGGCCCCGGAGGACGAGGTGTAGGCGCCCTTGGCACCGAGGTGGTACTTGACGTCGCCGCTTCCCTGCACCGACTCGGGGTCGAGGTGGCCCTCGAATTCCCTGAAGATCTGCTCGTGGCTCTTGCCCATGACGTTGGCGAGCACGTTGAGCCGGCCACGGTGCATCATGCCGAGCACCGCGCCGTGGAGTCCCGCGTCGGCCGCGCCCGCGAGCACGGCGTCGAGGATCGGGATCATCGATTCGGCGCCCTCCAGCCCGAACCGCTTGGTCCCCACATACTTGGTCGCGAGGAACTTCTCGAAGGCCTCGGCCGCGTTCAGGCGCTCGAGGATGCCCAGCTTCTCGTCGAGGGTCGGCGTGAAGGTGACACCCTCCATCTTCGACTGGATCCAGCGCTGCTCGTCGGTGTCTTGGATGTGCATGTACTCCACGCCGATCGTGCGACAGTACGCATCGCGCAGGACGCCGAGCAGTTCATCGAGTTTCATCTTCGTGCTGCCGGCTACCCCACCCGTGAGGAACTCGCGCTCGAGGTCCCAGATGGTGAGGCTGTACGTCGCGGGGTCGAGCTCGCGCGGGAGGCGCGGCTCCTTCCAGCGCAACGGATCGATGTCGGCGATCAGATGACCGCGAACCCGGTGCACGCGCACGAGAGTGGAGACCTGCATCTGCTTCTCCATCATCGATTCCTCGCGATTCATCGGCGAGGTGTCGGCGGCCCACTGCACGGCCTGGTACGGAATCTCGAGACTGCGGAAGATCAGGTCGTAGAAGTCGTGCTCACCGAGCAGCAATTCGTGCACGCGCTTCAAGAACAGGCCGCTCTCGGCGCCCTGGATGATGCGGTGGTCGTAGGTGCTGGTGATGGTGACGACCTTCGAGATTCCGAGGGTGTTCAGGTTCGACTCGTCGGCGCCCTGGAACTCGGCGGGATAGTCGATGTTGCCGACCCCGACGATCACGCCCTGGCCGGGCATGAGACGCGGCACCGACTGCACGGTGCCGATAGTGCCGGGGTTCGTGATCGACACGTTCGCGCCCTGGAAGTCAGCGACGGTGAGCTTGTTCAGCTTCACCCTGCGGAGGATGTCGTCGTAGGCCATCAGGAACTCCGAGAACGACATCAGATCGGCCCCACGCAGCACCGGAACCACCAGGGTGCGGGTCCCGTCGCCCCTGTCGATGTCGACCGCGAGACCCGCGCTCACGTTCGGGTTGCGGACCAGTTGCGGCTTGCCCTCGGCGTCGACGGAGTAGGCGTTCTTCATCGCGGGCACCGCGTCGGCGATCGCGCGCACGATCGCATAGGCGATGATGTGGGTGAAGGAGACCTTCGAGAGCCCGTGGCGACTGCGGTAGTCGTTGACCGCCTTGCGATTGACCTCGAGCAAGCGCGCCGGCACATTGCGGAAGCTGGTCGCCGTCGGCACACTGAGGCTGCGCTCCATGTTGGTGGCGATCACGGCACCGACTCCCCTGATCGCCTCGGTGGTGGGATCGGACAGGACCGGCACTGGAGCAGCGGGTGGCAGCGGCGCAACGGCGCCCTCCCCGTCCGATGCGATGGACGACGCGGCACCATTCCCCGAACCGTGCGCCCCGGGGGTGCGAGTGCGCGCCGGTGTGGTCGCGGCGCCCGGGGCACCGCCCGCGGGTTGTGTGACCGCCGTCGCCCCACCGTTTGTCATCGAGCGGTAGTCGCTGAAGAACTCTCGCCATGCCTCGGACACCGACTCGGGGTCGTTCCGGAACTGTTCGTACATTTCTTCGACGAGCCACGAATTGGCGCCGAAGTCCTGCGTGCGGTCCGCGATGTCTGCCATGGTGTGGTCTCGTCCTTGGCCCGGGGGCCGAGTCGATGCCGGAGCGAGCGGCATTGCGGACACCGTTGTCCGCGTGACAAATTCTACTTGCCAAAAGCCCCAAGGGCGGTGCCTTCGGGTGCAGTGCGACCAGTAAATTCTTGGTCATGACTTCAGACATCCGTCGCGTCTTTGTGGTTGCTGCTCTTCCTTTCGCGTTGGCGGCGTGCAGTGGAGGCTCGAGTGAACCCGCCGAGACGGTTCCCCCCGGTGCTCTCGTGGTGGGGGCTGTCTCGGGCCTCAAGTTCGATCTCGAGACCTACGGGCCGGTCAAGGCCGGCGAGGTGACCTTTGGCTACGTCAACGAGGACTCGGTGCGCCACTCCCTGATCGTGGCGAAGGACGACACGAAGGTGCCGAACTTCAGGCTCGTCGTCGAGCAGAAGGGCGATGTCGATTCGGGGACGGTGTCGCTGGATGCGGGCACCTACACACTCATCTGCGACGTGCCCGGGCACGCGAACATGAAGGCATCCCTCGTCGTCGAGTGATCGACGTGGGGCACGACGCCGGGTCCCGACGAGAGTTGAGCGTGTTGGGTGCGGGCGGGGGTTGACCCGCCGGGTGGGTCAGCCCATGAAGACGATCGAGAGCACGAACAGCACCGCCCACAGGACCACGCTCGTGATGATGGCGTTCTTGTGGCTCTCGTAGATGACGAGGGTCTTGTTGCCCGCTTTGATGCCGCCGAACTTGCCGAGCGCATTCAACTGCAGCAACGCACCGATCACCACCGCGATGAGCACGAAGGTGCTGGCATTGGCTGAGGTGGCAGACCAACCGAATCCGTCGTAGTAGTGGGCCGCGCCCACCATGTAGAACAGCATCGACACGGAGAAGATCATGTTCTGGCGCGAGGCGAGCATGGCACGACGTCCCGCGGTCGCGGCATCGGGATTGGGCTCGTTGCCGCCGAGGACCCCCGCGGCATTCGCGATCACGACCTTCTGGTTCTTCCATATGACCATCCACACATTCGCCGCCATGGTGATGCCGAGCACCATGCCCACCGTGATCACCGCGTTGTAGGCGTTCGCCGACGTGCTGCCCTCGTGCCCGAGGAAGTCCTTCATGTAGTTGGGCACCACGCCCACGATCAGGAGACCGGTTGCGAGCGTGGCGACTGCGGCCCAACGGAACCACCACAGTGCCCGGGTGGCGATCTGGGTGATCGTGATGTTGCGTGCCTTGCCCTCGTCGCCGTAGGCCGCGAGACCGGGCACCTGGACGAAATTGAAGTAGTAGAGCAGGCCGATCCAGGCGATGCCCGCGAGAACATGCAGGTACCTGAGCCAGAAATTCCCGAGGAGCTCCCGGGTGAGAATGTCGGCGGCGATCATGGAGTCCCCTCTGTCGAGCGCCTCAGGCGCACACCAAACTTAGTCACGCACCGGGCCGGGGACGGGGAATTCGTCGCCTCCAACTAGCCTGAAATCCGCGATGGCACACGAATTCATCTACACCTGCTACAAGCTGGGACGCTTCCACCCGCCCGATCGCACGGTGCTCGAGAACATCTCTCTCTCTTTCTTTCCGGGGGCCAAGATCGGCGTGATCGGCTCGAACGGGAGCGGCAAGTCGAGCCTGTTGCGGATCATGGCCGGCGTCGACGACGGCTACACGGGTGAAGCCCGCTTGACCCCGGGATTCACCGTCGGGCTGCTCGAGCAGGAACCGACGCTGGACCCCGCCAAGGACGTGCTCGGAAACGTCATGGACGGCGTCGCCCCGATACGGGATCTCCTCTCCCGCTACGAGGAGGTCATGGCAATGTGGGGCGACCCCGACGCCGACTACGACAAGGTCGGCGCTCTCCAGGCCGAACTCGAGGACAAGATCGCCGCGGCCGATGCCTGGAGCCTCGACCGCAACGTCGAGATCGCGATGGATGCCCTCCGGTGCCCGCCGAATGATGCCGATGTGACCACCCTGTCGGGCGGTGAGCGGCGTCGCGTCGCTCTCTGCCGACTGCTGCTCTCGCGCCCCGACCTCTTGTTGCTCGACGAGCCCACCAACCACCTCGATGCCGAGAGCGTCGACTGGCTCGAGCGGTTCCTCCAGGAGTACCCGGGCACCGTCGTGGCGATCACCCACGACCGCTACTTCCTCGACAACGTCGCCAAGTGGATCCTCGAGCTGGACCGCGGTCGCGGGTTCCCATTCGAGGGGAACTACTCGAGTTGGCTCGAGCAGAAGCAGACCCGCCTCGAGGCCGAGGAGAAGCAGAGCGAGGTTCGTGCGCGCACACTCGCGCGCGAACTCGAGTGGGTGCGCATGTCGCCCAAGGCACGCCAGGCCAAGGGCAAGGCCCGACTCGCCGCCTACGACAAACTCCACGCCGAGGCCATGGCCGCAGAACGCGGTCCCGACCGGCTGGAGATCGCGATCCCCGCGGGTCCCCGACTCGGTGACCATGTCGTGACGGTGGAGAACCTCACGAAGGGCTTCGGTGACCGGCTCCTCATCGAGAACCTCTCGTTCTCACTGCCGCCGGCGGGGATCGTGGGCATCATCGGTCCGAACGGAGCGGGCAAGACGACCCTGTTCAAGATGCTCGCGGGCCAGGAGGCCCCCCACTCGGGCACGATCTCGATCGGTGACACGGTCGTGATGAGCCACGTGGACCAGAGCCGTGACGCGCTCTCCCCCGATCACACCGTGTACGAGGAGATCACCGACGGTGTCGAGCACATGAAGGTGGGTGGCCGCGAGATCCACGGTCGAGCCTACGTGGCGAGCTTCAACTTCAAGGGGAGCGACCAGCAGAAGCGGGTCGGTGATCTCTCCGGTGGTGAGCGCAACCGGGTCCATCTCGCCAAGCTGCTGAAGCGCGGCGGGAATCTCCTGCTGCTCGACGAGCCGACGAACGACCTCGATGTCGACACGCTGCGCGCGCTCGAGGACGCGCTGGAGCAGTTCCCCGGGTGTGCCGTGGTCATCAGCCACGACCGATGGTTCCTGGATCGCATCGCCACCCACGTGCTGGCCTTCGAGGGTGACAGCCAGGTGCGCTGGTTCGAGGGCAACTTCTCCGAGTACGAGGCGTGGAGACGCAAGGAACTCGGCACCGCGGCCGATCAACCGCACCGGATCAAGTACAGGCCGCTCGCGAGGTGACCATGGCCGTCCGCATCGTGCGCATCACCTGTTTCGGGCTCTTCCTCGCCGGAATCCCCGGGCTGATCGTGTCCTCGATCGCGGGGAACAACGAGGGATGGGTGCTGTCGATCGGCTTGACCACGGCCGTGGCGGCCCTCGTGCTGATCGCGGTGTCGGCGACGACCGCGACGCGACGGCTCGAGGTCTTCGACGAGGTCGTGGCAGAGCGAGTGGAGATGCGCGTGAGGTCCCTTGTCGAGGCCGGTGCCGACGAGGGCGAGGTGCGTGCGCTGGTGCGCGACTCGATCGACCTCGCCCGGGGCGAATCGTGAACAACCGATCGTGAACAGCGAACCGTGACCGGGGTGTCGGTGGTGCCCGAGGACTGGCACGGCCTCGACGATGCGGCGCTCGCATCGGAGTTGGCGCGCGTCGCTGGCGAGATGCTGGTCGAGCACCGCGACGCGCTCGTCGAGCGGGGCACGACCGTGTGGCAACTGCGGGATTCGGGCGACCTGCTCTCCCACCATTTCCTCATCGACGCACTGCGCGAGGTGCGCCCGGGAGACGCCGTGCTCTCGGAGGAGGGCGTCGACGACCGCGCCAGACTCGGTGCCGAGCGCGTCTGGATCGTGGATCCGTTGGACGGCACGAACGAATACGGCGAGGGCCGGGCCGACTGGGCGGTGCACGTCGCGCTGTGGGACCGGGGCCGGCTGTCTGCGGGCGCTGTCTCGCTCCCCTCGATCGAGCGGGTCTTTTGCACCGACCCCGCCACACCGCTCCCCCCGTCGCATGCGGGCAAGCCGCGCCTCATCACCTCGCGCACACGAGCGCCGTACGCGGCGATACTCGTGGCCGAGCACCTCGAGTGCGAGGCGTACCGGCTCGGGTCCGCCGGCGCCAAGGCCATGTCGATCCTCATGGGCGAGGCCGACATCTACGTCCACGACGGCGGGATGTACCAGTGGGACTCGGCCGCCCCTGCGGCCGTTGCACTCGCATCGGGTCTGCACGCGAGCCGACTCGACGGCTCACCGCTCGTCTACAACGCCCCCGATGCGTGGCTGCCCGATTTCTTCGTCTGCAGACCAGAGCACACCGACGGTGTCCTCGAGGCGCTCTGGGGCGAGCGTCGCTCGGCGCGCTGAACTGCTCGTGTTCCAGTCGGTCCGACGCGACGGACCGCGCTCACCATGGGCCGGCGCGTCACCAGCGGGCTTCATGCTCGCCCAGCCGCGGGACGCGTCCGTACCGCGGCGTCCACCCCGCGAAGTCGACCGGTGAGTTGACGGCGCGATAGGGCTCCTCGCCCGGATGGGGTTCCATGTCCACGAACGATCCGGCCGCGATGACCTGCGGGTCCTGGATGGCCTCGGGGATCGAGTTGAGCGGTGCCCACCACACATCGTGCTCGTCGAACCTGGCGGTCCAGTGCGCCCACTCCCGGGTGGCGAAGTGGGCGTCGAGTTCTGCGACCACCCGCTCGGCGTTCGCTGACCGCTCCCTCGCGGTGCCGAACCCCTCGCGATCGGCGAGATCCTCGCGACCGATCGCGGCCAACAATCCCGGCCAGTGTCGGTCGCCCTCGAGACCGAGCAGCCAGAACGCCCGACCGTCGCCGGCGGTGTAGTTCAGGATCTGCGGCGCGGGGTTCTGCGACCGCGGCTTGGTCGAGGTGCGCTTGCCGAAGCGCAACTGGACTCCCACGTCCCAGCCGATCGTGTAGATCCCGGTGCGCAGGAGCGATGTCTCCACGAGGCGACCCTTCCCCGTGCGCTCCCGCTCGAACAGCGCCGCCATCACTCCGGCGCACAGCGAGAGCGCAGTGGTGTGGTCGCCCTGTCCGCTGCGCCCACTCGGTGGGTTCTCCCCCGGTGGCACGAGGGTGTGGGCCAGTCCCGAGCGGGCCCAGAACGCGCCCACGTCGTACCCGGCGCGATCCACGTCGGGGCCGGTGGTGCCGTATCCGGTGAGGAGCCCGTAGACGAGACGCGGGTACCGGGTCGTCAGCGACCCGGGATCCAGACCCATCCGCGCGAGTCCCGCGGAGCGGACATTCGAGATGAACACATCGGCATCGGCCAGGAGCGCGTGCATCCGGGCGAGATCGGTCTCGGTGCGCAGGTCGAGAACCACCGATCTCTTGCCCCGGTTGTCGATCTCGAAGGGCGGCACCCCCGCCTGGTCGGCCACGCCGAGCGCACCAAACACCGCCCGTTGGGGGTCACCTGCCGGCGGCTCGACCTTGATCACGGTTGCGCCCCAATCGGCCATCAGACCCGCCGCGGCGGGGCCAGCGACCCACACGCCCAGCTCGAGAACCCTCACACCCTGCAACGGACCGTTCGCCATGGCACCTCCCCGCACCCGCCGCCGGGAGCGGTGAGTGCTGCCATTGTGTCTCACTCGTGTGCCCCATGTCGCCGTGAGCAGGTGCGCCCCGTGACCCTCCACGGGCACACTTGGACGATGACGACCCCCGAGAACGCGTCGAGCCCCGCTGACACTGCCGGCACCGCCGAGGGCGCGGCACCGGCTGATCTGGCGTGGGGCAACTTCTCTGCGTCGGGACCATGGGTCCTCGATCGTGACTCGATCGAGTGGTCCCGCGTCGCCGTCTTGCTGAGGGGCATGGCCCGGCGCGAGGTGCCCGAGTTGGTGAAGTCGCGGCGGATTCCGCCAGTCGGCCGACTCCTCGCGGTGGTCTCGGCGTTCGCTGTCGCCCTCATTCCGTGGTGGGTCAAGAACAGAAGGAACCGCTTCGCCGGACCCGAGGAGTCGCGCGCCCATCTCTCGCTGCGGCTGCGGGTCGCGATCGAGAAGCTGGGGGCCACCTACATCAAGCTCGCCCAGATCATCTCGAGCGGCGAGGGACTCTTTCCCGCCGAGCTGGTGGATGAGTTCAAGCGCTGCCGCGACCAGGTTCCGCCCGAGCCGTGGGACACCGTGCGCACGACCGTCGAGAACGACCTCGGTGCCCGTCTCGAGGACGTGTTCACCTCGTTCGAGCGCACGAGCCTCGCGGCCGCCTCGATCGCCCAGGTGCACCGAGCCACCCTGTCCACGGGCGAGGAGGTCGTGGTGAAGGTGCAGCGCTCGACGGTGTCAGACGTCGTGCGTCGCGACCTGCGGGTGATGTCGTGGCTCGCGCCGTTCCTTATCGGGCGCATCAAGGTTGCCGCACTCGCGAATCCACCCGCGTTGGTGGAGCTCTTCGCCGAGACGATCCTCGAGGAACTTGACTTCCGCATGGAAGCGGCGAACATGGTCGACATCGCCGCGACTCTGCGCGAACTCGACCAGAACGGCTACATCGTGCCGCGCCCGCACCCGCGACTCGTCACGCGTCGTGTGCTGATCATGGAGCGACTGTCGGGATTCAACTTCGACGATGTCGAGGGCATGCGTGCCGCCGGCATCGACACCGAGGAGGTCGTGCGCACCGGGATGATCGCGTTCATGGAGGGCGCACTCGTCCACGGCGTCTTCCACGGTGACCTCCACGGTGGGAACCTCTTCGTGCTCGGGGACGGCCGCACCGCGCTGCTCGACTTCGGGATCGTGGGCCGGCTCACCCAGACCCGGCGCCTCGCCTTCATGCGCCTGATGCTGGGCGCGACGACGAACGATCTTCGCGGGCAAGTCAACGCCCTGTGCGACCTCGGGGCACTCCCCCGCGACACCGACATCGACGCGGTCATCCGTGATCTGGGTCTGGACCAACCCACCGTGGACCCCACCACCCTCTCGGGCGAGGAACTCGTGGCCGAGGTGCAGCGAATCGTCAAGGCACTGCTCGCCTACGGCGCCAAGTTGCCCAAGGAACTGATGCTGTACGTGAAGAACATGGTGTTCCTCGACGGTGCGATCGCCAGACTCGCACCCGACCTCGACATCATCGCCGAACTCACCAACATCTCGCTGATCTTCATGCAGCGTCACGGTGCCACCATCGCGCGCGACCTCGGCGTGGATGCCGCCACCATCCAGGTGGACATGGGCAGCGTGAAGGCGGGTCTCGGGGTCGAGGAGTCGGTCGACTCGCTCACCTACCGCGAATTGCGCGAGCGGCGCGAGTTGATCCAACGCCGCATGCGCGACCACGTGATGTCCTGACACCCGGCTCGGCTCATTGCACCGGAACGACCGGGGTTTGCGACAATGGGGAGGTGAGGATCCTCGTCGCACGCTGCACCGTCGAGTACGCGGGGCGACTCGAGACCAAACTCGCAGAGGCGACACGACTCGTGATGGTCAAGGCGGATGGGTGCGTGGCGATCCACGCCGACGGCGGTGCCTACAAGCCACTCAACTGGATGAACGCGCCCAACACGGTCGAGGACAAGGGAGACCACTGGGTGGTGAGCAATCCCAGGGGCGAGACGATGACGATCCGTTTCGCCGAGATCCTCCACGACTCGGTGCACGAGCTGGGCGAGGACCCCGGGCTCGACAAGGACGGCGTCGAGAAGCAGTTGCAGGAGCTGCTCGCGGCCTCGCCCGAGACCATGGAGGCCGGTCTCGTGCTGATCAGGCGCGAGCACTTCACCGCTCTCGGGCCGGTGGACCTGCTCTGCAGGGACACGGCCGGCCGCACGGTCGTGATCGAGGTGAAGCGCCGTGGCGAGATCGACGGCGTCGAGCAACTCACCAGGTACATGGCCGATCTCGCCAATGACGCCACTCTCGGCGAACTGCGGGGCATGTTCGTGGCCCAGCAGATCAAGCCCCAGGCGCGCACACTCGCCGAATCGCGCGGGTTCACCTGCGTCGAGGTCGACTACGACGCCCTGCGCGGGGTGCGACCCGACGAGTGGACGTTGTTCGATCCACAGTGACGGCATCTACAGTCGGACCATGACCTCACCTGACTGGGCTCGGCCCGTCGTCTACTTCTCGATCGCCTCCCCCGAGCCGGAGCGTCAGCGCGCCTTCTACTCGGCGTTGTTCAACTGGGACATCGGCGAGGGTCGCATCATGCAGATTCCGACCGGGATCGGCGGACCCGAGAACGGCATCGGTGGCCACATCAACGGTGCCGCGACGCCGCACATCGCGCTGTACATCCAGGTCAGGGATCTCGACGAGGCACTCGGGCGGGCCGTCTCACTCGGCGGCACCAAGGAGCACGACCCCTTCCAGATTCCCGGTGGTGCGAGGATCGCAGGCATCACCGACCCCGACGGCAACCACTTGGTGCTCGTCCAGCAGTGATTCGTGGCCGTCGCGGCGCAGCAGCGCTGCGGGTCGCTCAGAGTCCGCGGTAGATCCCGCGCGACTCGATCACCACGGCGTCGTCCCATGCTCGACGCACCTCGTCGTCGCCGGTCATCTCGCGCGGTGAGTCGTCGGACCACAGTCGAATGTCCACCCAGCGACCGTCGTCGTCGCGTGCCACCGTTCGTCTCGCGAGTCCGGCGCTCTGGTAGGCGACGTCCTCCTGGTACCGGTCGTTCAGGGCATCGAAGCCCTCGGCGTGCGCGACGGTGAAGGAGACAACCTCGATGATCACGGGACCACCGTAGCGGCGGATCGGTCAGCGGGCGTCGGTGATCATCAGGGCGCCGACGGTCCCGTTCGAGACCGGGTCGATCGCAACGATGCTGCCGGTGACACGCCCCTGGGCGTAGGTCGTCGCCGTGATCGGCCGATCGAGAGCGATCTCCACCTTGGCGATGTCGTTGAGGGTCAGCACTTCGGCGTCCTCGGCCGTGAGGGTCCCCAAGTCGAGGCGCTGACCGATTGCGACCACCGACCCGGTGACATCACGCGAGAGATGGCGCAGCACCAGTCGGTCCCCGACCCGCAGATCCGTCTCGCCCAACCAGCAGATGTCGGCCTCGATGTGCGCGGCCACGACCGGGGCCGGCGCACCGGACCCCACGATCACGTCTCCCCGCCCGACATCGACCTGATCGGCGAGTTCGACAGCGATCGCATCGCCGGGGACCGCCAGATCGGCGGGGGACCCGGCAACCCTCACACTCGTGACGGCAGTCGTGATTCCCTTCGACTGGACGACGACTTGGTCACCCACCCGGATCGCTCCACCGTGGAGCGTGCCCGCGAATCCCCGGTAGTCACTCCCGCCGTGGACCCGATTCACCCACTGAACGGGAAGGACGGCCGCGGAACTCTCGTCGGCCCGGATGTCGAGGGTCTCGAGGAGACCGAGCACGGTCGGCCCCTCGTACCACGGCGTGTTCGGCGAGGACTCCACCACGTTGTCGCCGTTCGATGCACTCACGGGAATCGGCCGGAGCGGAACGCGGGACCCGATCGACTCGAGGATCGCCCCGACGTCGGTGACGATCGCATCGAACACATCCTCGCGCCACTCAACCAGATCCATCTTGTTCACGGCGAGCACCAGGTGCGACACGCGCAGGAGAGCAGCGATCGAGACATGCCTGCGGGTCTGTTCGACCACCCCGTGACGGGCATCCACCAGGACGATCGCCACGTCGCTGACCGAAGCCCCGGTCACCATGTTGCGCGTGAACTGGACGTGCCCCGGGGTGTCGGCGAGAACGAACGACCGATTGGGAGTGGCGAAGTAGCGGTACGCAACGTCGATGGTGATCCCCTGCTCGCGCTCGGCGCGGAGACCGTCGGTCAGGAGCGCGAGATTGAACGATCCGTCGCCGTACTTCTTGCTCGCACGCCCGATCGCGGACAACTGGTCCTCGAAGATCCCCTTGGAATCGTGGAGCAACCTGCCGATGAGCGTGCTCTTGCCGTCGTCGACGGAGCCGATCGTGGCGATCCTGATCTGGGTGTTCGAGGCGGTCGCCACCATCAGAAGTAGCCCTCGCGCTTGCGGTCCTCCATCGCCGACTCGGAGAACTGGTCGTCGGCCCGTGTCGCCCCGCGCTCGGTGATCCGGGAGGCGGCGACCTCGTCGATGATCTCGCGGTGGGTGGTCGCATCGGAGCGCACGGCTCCCGTGCAGCTCATGTCGCCCACCGTGCGGTACCTGACGGTCTCCACGCTCACCTTCTCACCGACCTCGGCCACCACCGGTCCCCCGATGGCGAGGAGCATCCCGCCGCGGTGCACCACCTCGCGCCGGTGGGAGAAGTAGATCGACGGCAACGGCACCTGCTCGCGCTCGATGTACTCCCACACATCGAGCTCGGTCCAGTTCGAGAGAGGGAACGCGCGGAGGTGCTCACCCTTTGCGATGCGGGGATTGAGGACGTTCCACGGCTCCGGCCTCTGCGCACGGGGCTCCCATGCCCCGGTGCGGTCGCGGAACGACAGGATGCGCTCCTTGGCGCGCGCCTTGTCCTCGTCTCGACGACCACCACCGAAGGCCGCATCGAACTTGTGCTCCTTGATCGCGTCGAGGAGCGTCACCGCCTGCTGCCTGTTCCGGCTCCCCGTCGGGCCCGGGTCGGCGATCCGGCCGTCGTCGATGCTCTTCTGCACCGATGCGACCACGAGTTCAAGTCCGAACTCAGAGACGAGCGCGTCGCGGTAGGCGATCACCTCGTCGAAGTTGTGTCCCGTGTCGACGTGCATCACGGGGAACGGCACCCGCGCAGGCCGGAACGCCCTCACCGCGAGCCACAGCAGGACTGCGGAATCCTTGCCGCCCGAGAAGAGAAGCACCGGGGAGTCGACCCCCGCGGTCACCTCTCGGATGATCGAGATCGCCTCGGCCTCGAGGCGATCGAGATGGGAACGCGAGGCGGACACATCCCGGGTGTCATCGGCGAACATCGTCATCGTTGGGTCTCCTGTTCTGGGTCTCGGCCTCAGGTGTGCAGGCCGCACTCGGTCTTGGCCTGGCCGGACCATCTGCCGGCACGCTTGTCCTCGCCGGGAGCGACGGGACGCGTGCAGGGCCAGCATCCGATCGATGGATAGCCCCGGTCGACGAGTGGGTTTCTCGGTAGTTCGTGGATGGTCTCGTACGTGGCCATGTCGTCGTCGGTGAACCTCGCGAGCGGATTCAACTTGAGGAGGTTCCGCCCCGAGTCGAACGACAGGATCGGCGCATCGGCACGAGTTGGACCATCGACCCTGCGGACTCCGGTCACCCACAGCACGGCGCCGCGGAGGAGCTCGTTCAACGGTTCGACCTTGCGCACCCGACAACAGGCCTCGGTGTCGGTGCGCCAGAGGTTGTCGGGCTCGACCCCCGTGGGCGACACGATCCGGAGATTCAGACCGACCGCCGATCGCACTTCACCGACGAACCAATGCGTCTCGGCGAAGAGATACTGCGTGTCGATCATCGCGACCTCGATCCCGGGCACCGCAACGGTGGCTGCGTGTGCGAGCACCGCATCCTCGAAACTGCAGGTGACCACCGCGCGACCCTCCGCGAGGGCTGCGGCACGGGCGATGATGTCTCCGGGCTGGAGCGACTCGAACTCGAGCGAGATCTGGTCGATCTCGTCGCGCCGATGCGCGAGTTCGTCCCTGGTCCATGCCGTGACGGCCACGGCCGGCACGATAGCCCAATTCCTGACTATCTCAGTAGGAATTGTCGTGAATGAAGAAGTCCAATCAGGACGGGCGAAACGACGCCTCCGGGCGGCTCAGGAGAAGCGGACGAGACCCTGGTCGATGACCTTGCGGTCCCCCACCCAGGTCTCGAAGAGCGCCTCGCCGGCTCCGCTGTTCCACATCTTCACGGTGAGAGCGTCGCCCGGGAACACCGGGGAGGCGAACCGACCCTCGATGTGCTTGAACCGGTGGGCGTCTCCCCCGCACAGCGCATTGAGGAGTGCGCGGCCGGTGAAGCCGTAGGTGCACAACCCGTGCAGGATCGGCTTCGGGAACAGCCCCGCCTTCACGGCGGGGTGGTTCGGGTCCGAATGCAACGGGTTGCGGTCGCCGTTGAGACGGTAGAGCAGCGCCTGGTCGGGCGTGGTCTGGAACGTGATCTCGTGGTCGGGCGCCGAGGCCGGGGGCTCGTTGGCCGCACCGCTCGGGCCGCGATCGCCGCCGAATCCTCCGGCGTCACGGATGAACACCGATGACCGCGTCGAGTAGAGCGGCTTGCCCGAGGCATCGGTCGCCTCGGCCTCGGTCACGATGACGGCGGCCTTGACCTTGTCGTACATCGCCACGACCTTGCCCACCACGGTGGCCGACCCCTCGACGGGGAGCGGTTGGTGCAGGGTGATCGCCTGCGATGCGTGCACGAGCTTGGCGAAGTCGAACTCGCCCACATTGCGCATCGGGTTCGAGTTGCCGCCGCCCTGACCCGACCCGAGGACCACCGGCATCGTCGGGAGGGCCTTTTGCACCACACCCGTCGAGTTCTCGGTGACGTACTCGAGTTGATCCGACCCGACATTGAGACTCACCGCGTACAGCAGCGAGTCCTTCGATGTCCAAGAGATCTGGTACGGCTCACCGACCGTGCCCACTGCTGCTGGATTGAGTGCCATGTCGTGTTCCCCCTGTTGTTGTTCTGCGTGATCGCGTCGGTTACTTGGCGAGAGTGCTCTGCGGCCAGCTGCCGTCCTTGCCGTCCATGCCGGCGTTGGCGCGGGCGTTCTTCAGCAGGTCGGCAACGACCGGGCCGAGCTTGGTCGGGTCGTCGATCGGCGAGGTGCTCGGGCCGCGGTGCCACCCCTCGGCGATGGCGAGGGTCTGCCCGCTCGCCTCGAAGATGCGCCCGGTCACGTGCGCGGCCTCGGACCCGGCGAGCCAGGTCACGATCGGTGCGATCCAGCGCGGCGAGCGCATCTCGCGCTCCTCGTCGGTCTCGGGGGCGGCACCCAGGCCCTCGGTCATGCGGGTCAGTGCGACAGGGGCGACAGCATTCACGGTGACACCGAGACGGGCAAGCTCGAGTGCGGCGATGATCGTGAAGGAGGCGATGCCGGCCTTGGCGGCGCCGTAGTTGGTCTGACCGAGGTTGCCGTAGATGCCCGACACGGAGGTGGTGTTGATCACGCGTCCGTAGACCTCCTTGCCGGCCTTGGACTGCTCGCGCCAGTACGCGGCCGCCCAGCGGGTCGGGCCGAAGGTGCCCTTCAGGTGCACCTTGATGACGGCGTCCCACTCCTCCTCGGTCATGTTGGTGAGCATGCGGTCGCGGAGGATGCCCGCGTTGTTCACCACGATGTTGATGTCGCCGAAGGTCTCGATGGCGGTGTTGATGAGGCGCTGTGCACCCTCCCACGACGAGATGTCATCGCCGTTGGCGACGGCCTCGCCGCCCATGCCCTTGATCTCCTCGACCACCTGCTGGGCCGGCGAGAGGTCGCCACCCGATCCGTCGATGCCGCCACCGAGATCGTTCACCACGACCTTGGCGCCCTGGGCGGCGAGGCTGAGCGCGTGCTCGCGCCCGATCCCGCGACCGGCTCCGGTGACCACTGCGACCCGACCCTCACACAACTTCGACACGACTGACTCCTTGGGATGAACGGGTCCTGTCCGGACGCCGACGGACCGATTGTAGGAACCGGCGTCACAGAACCGCCAAGCCGACTGCGCCGTAGCCTGCCCCGCGTGGCGAGAAAGTCGTTGGAGCGAGTGTTGGTCGTGGGGGCGGGTCCCTCGGGGATCGCGGCCGCGATCGCCCTGCACGGCAAGGGCCACGAGGTGACCGTGGTCGACAAGGCCGTCTTTCCCCGCGACAAATGCTGCGGGGATGGTCTCACCACAAATGCGCTCCGCCGGCTCGAGGAGCTCGGGTTCGATCCGGCCTCTGTCCCCGATTGGCAGCCGTGCACCGAGGTCGAGATCCGGTCCCCGCGGGGTCGCGTCGTGGCGGTCCCGCTCCCCGATGTGGGGGTCTTTGCCGCCGTCGCCCCGCGTTCTCAACTCGATCACGCGCTGGTGCGACTGTGCCGCGACAAGGGAATCCGGGTCGAGGAAGGTCGGGCGTTCGAGTCGATCCTGGTGAACGACGGCTCGCGCGTCGTGGCCCGCATCGAGGGACTCGGCGAGGTCGAGGCCGACTGGATCGTCGCCGCAGACGGCATGTGGTCGCCGGTGCGACGCTCACTCGGGCTCTCCGAACCCGGTTACCTCGGCGAGTGGCACGCCTTCCGGCAGTATGCCCGCAACGTGACGGGCACGGCCGCGCGCACGCTCCATGTCTGGTTCGATCCCGATCTGCTGCCCGGATACGCGTGGTCGTTCCCGCTCCCCGGGGGTCGCGCCAATCTCGGATTCGGCATGCCGCGACGCGCCGGCGAGCCGACTCGGGTGATGCGCGAGATCTGGGCCGATCTCCTCGCGCGACCCCACGTCCGCGCCGCGCTCGGCTCCGATGCCGAGATGGAGGACCGCCACACCGCCTGGCCGATCCCGGCGCGCGTGGACAAGGCGGTGCATTCCTCGGGGCGTGTGCTCTTCGTGGGCGATGCGGTCTGTGCCACCGATGTGATGACGGGCGAGGGAATCGGTCAAGCGCTCGAGTCGGGGGCGGCCGCGGCGGCGGCGATCGGCGCGGGCGGCTCACCCACCGAGGTGCGTGCACGGCACTCGCGCGAGCTCGGGAGGCTGTTCATCGCCGACCACCGGATGTCGACCGTGCTCGGCAGAATGCTCGGGCGGGTGTCACTGGCCGAGACGGCCCTGCGGATCGTCGACACGAACGACTGGACCCGCCGCAATTTTGCCCGCTGGATGTTCGAGGACGAGGCCCGCGCGGTCGCACTCACACCCCGCAGGTGGCACCGCGGCTTCTTCGGCCGGCCCGGTGCGTGGGCGGGCGCATTCGAGCGCTGACACCCAGACCCGCCTCGGTGGTGTCCGCGCGCACGGGTATACGGTTGGCGTCATGAAGACCCGTCTCACCGAAATGCTCGGAATAGAACTGCCAGTCATGCTCGCCGGAATGGGCGGCGTGTCCTACAGCGACCTCGTGATCGCGGTGTCCGAGGCCGGCGGCATCGGCACCTTCGGTGCCGCGCCGATGAGCACCGAGCTGCTCGTGGAGGAGATGGCGCGGGTGCGTGCCGCGACCAGCAAGCCCTTCGGCGTGGATCTGCTCACTGCCTCGCCGGACTCGGTGGCGCGCAACATCCGCGCCGTCATCGAGGGCGGGGCGAGCATCTACGTGGCGGGTCTGGGCGTGCCCAGCGAGGTCGTCGACGAACTCCACCGGCACAACATCCTCGTGGGCTCGGTCTGCGGAAAGGTGCGCCACGCGGTCGCCGCCGTCGAATCGGGCTGCGACTTCGTCGTCGCCCAGGGCACCGAGGCCGGGGGTCACACCGGCCAGATCGCCACGATGGCGCTCGTGCCCCAGGTGGTCGATGCGGTGAAGGGCAAGGTGCCGGTCGTGGCAGCCGGCGGACTCTTCGACGGGCGCGGTCTCGTCGCATCGCTCGCACTGGGTGCCGAGGGTGTGTGGATGGGAACACGGTTCATCGCCACGCACGAGGCGCACACCGGTCGCGGCTTCAAGGAGAGGATGCTCGAGACCCCCGAGGACGGCACCGTCATCTCGAAGGGCTACACCGGCAAGACCTGCCGCGTGATCCGCACCGAGTGGACGAACCACTTCGAGCAGCATCCCGAGGAGTTGAAGCCGTTCCCCCAGCAGGTGATGACCGCGATGCAGGCCGGCGTGCAGCAACTCGGCACCGGACCCGACGTCGAACTCGACACCAACCGCGCCTTCATGGCCTGCGGGCAGGCGGTCGGCGCGATCGATGCGATCAAGCCCGCCCGACAGGTGGTCGAGGAGATCATGGACGACGCGCGTCGCACCCTGAAGAGACTCGCCGCGATCTCCTGATCGCCGACCTCATGGTCCCGGCACCATCGGGCGCATCTAGTCTTCCCGGGTGCTCTCCCTGCTGCGGCGCAACCGCGACATCCGGTTGTTGTTCTTCGCCCAGGTGGTGTCGTACCTCGGTGACTGGTTCACCTTCGTCGCGCTCGCCGGTCTCGTCGAGGATCTGACCGGATCGAGCTTCCTCGTCTCGTTGGTGCTGGTGGCTTTCTCGCTCCCCTCGTTCCTGATGTCACCGGTTGCCGGCCCCGTCGCCGACCGCTTCGACCGGCGCCGGATCGTCGTCGTCGTCTCGATCGGACAGGCGGCGGGGGCCATGGGACTGCTGCTGGTCGGCGAGGGCACGGTGTGGCTCGCCTTCGTGTTCCAGAGCATCATCACCGCGCTCGCCTCCTTCGTCGGCCCCGCCACCGGGGCGGCGGTGCCGAACCTCGTCGACAACGACGAGGATCTGCGGCGGGCCAACTCGCTTTTCGGGAGCACATGGGGTGTGATGCTCGCCGTCGGAGCGGGACTTGGCGGGGTCTTCTCCGCGGCGTTCGGCCGCGACGCCGCCTTCATCGCCGACGCCGTGTCGTTCGTGGCAGCCGCCGCACTCATCGCCGGGATACGTCGCCCGATGCAGGAGCAGCGCGCGGCAACCGCCACCCGGCGCGTGCGACCGATCGCCGACATGGCAGAGGCCGCCCGGCTCGCGCGCAGCAACAGGGTGATCATGGCGCTCATGGCGTCGAAGGCCACGTTCGCCGTCGGCGCGGGGATCGTGAGCCAGTTGGCGGTGCTCGCCTCGAGCGCCTTCGATGCCGGCGACGCCGGGCGCGGCGCGCTGCTGGGAGCGCGCGGGGTCGGGTCCGGACTCGGCCCGATCATCGCGGCGCGGCTCGTGGGTCGCGACATGCCCAAGCTCTTGCGCGTGTGCGGTCTGGCCGGCCTCGGGTTCTCGGTCGCCTACCTGCTGGCCGGGCTCAGCCCCGCGCTGTGGGTGGCATGCATCTGCGTGGCCTTCGCCCACCTCGGCGGTGGAGCGCAGTGGACGCTGTCCACGATGGGTCTCCAGATGGAGTCACCCGATGAGTTGCGGGGACGGATCATCGCGGGAGATTTCGCCCTCGTCACGTTGATGCTGGGCGTGACCAGCGCTCTCGCCGGAGCCGTCTCGGAGGCGATCGGAGTGCGCCCGACGGTGGTCGTGTTCTCGGTGATGGCCGCGACGGCCTCATGCACCTATCTCGCGGCGACGTCGCACCTCAGGCGGCGTCTGCGCACCGAACAGCTGCTTCGATGAGCCCGGCCCGGCGCGGGTCGGGCTCATATGTCGTCAGCATCGTGTTCATCACGTAGGCGAAGGCGAGATCACGCGACGGCTGTGCGAACGCACACGAGCCGCCTGCCCCGTCGTGACCGAAACTCGTCGGCCCCGCCCACGGCGTGCGCTCGCTGTGGATCACGAACCCGCGCGCGAACACCGTCTTCTCCCTGAGCACGAGGTCCACCTCGCCCTCGGGGGTCTCGGACTTCGTCGCGGCCGCGACGGTCGCCGATTCGAGCAGGCGCACCCCGTTCATCTCCCCGATGCACGCCGCATAGATCGTGGCGAGACTGCGGGCGTTGGTGATCCCGTTCGCGCCGGGCACCTCGGCGGCGCGCACCTCGGGCCGGTTGAACACGCCCGGTCCGTACGTGCCGAGCAGCGAGAGCGCCTTGTCACCCGTGGTGCCGGGAGCGGCGCGCTCGGCCATGAGTCGTGCGATCTCGATCGGGAACTTCGGAATGGGGTGGGCCATGATGTGGGCCGCGCGACCCTGGAGCGCATCGGGCAGACCGATCCACATCTCCACACCGAGCGGTTCGGCGATCTCGTCGCGCACGAACTCACCGAGACCCTTGCCGGTGACGCAGCGCACGAGGTTCCCCGCGAGCCACCCGAAGGTGAGCGCGTGGTACCCGTGCCCCGACCCGGGTTCGAACAACGGCTCCATCGCCGCCAGATGTGCGGTGATCGTCGGCCAGTCGAGGGTGTCCTCGAGTGGCAACTGCGACGCGGTCGTGTAGAGCCCCGCGCGGTGAGCGAGCAACTGGGCCACGGTGATCCCGCCCTTTCCGCCCGCGGCGAACTCGGGCCAGTACTCGGCGACGCGCGCGTCGTAGTCGAGCAGGCCGCGCTGCACGCACATCGCGACCGCGATCGAGGCGATGCCCTTGGTGGTGGAGAACACCAGTTGCAGGGTGTCGGCGTCGTAGGGCACATCGCCGTTCTTGTCGCGGTGGCCCCCGACGAGATCCACGACGAGTCGCCCACGGTGCACCACGGCACAGCCGGCACCACGGTCGATGCCCGAGGCGAGGTTCGCCGCGAGCACGTCGCGCACGGGCTCCCAGCCCGGTGCGACATGGTCGACGTGGAGTGTCATCGCGCGTTGTTCCCGGTGGCCGTCAGCCGTCGATGATCGCGCGGAGTTTCTCGATCTCCCTGACGGGATCGGGACCCACGGGATTCACCGACAACACGGTCACGCCGGCCTCCTTGTAGGCGGCGACGCGCTCCTTGATGAATCCGGGCGGGCCGACGAGGTTCGCGTTCAGGATCCACTCGGCCGGGATCGCGCGGGCTGCCTCATCCTTCTTGCCGTCGAGGTAGAGGTCCTGCACCTCCACCGCCTCCTTCTCGAAGCCGTAGCCCCGGCACACGTCGTTGTAGAAGTTCTTGCCGCGCGCCCCCATGCCGCCCACGTAGAGCGCCATGCTCGGCCGCGCGAAGTCGAGCACCTTGGACTGGGCCTCACCGGCCAGCGACTCGTCGATCGCGAGCATGCCGCCCGCCGAGATGTCGAGGCGCGCACGCGATGGATCGCGCTTGGCGGTGCCCGCCTTGAGGGCGTCACCCCACACGCTGTGGTACTTCTCGGGATAGAACATGATCGGAAGCCATCCGTCGGCGATCTCGGCCGTCGCCTCGACGCTCCTGTCCTTGAGCGAGGCCCACCAGATCGGGATGTCGGTGCGCACCGGATGGTTGATGATCTTGAGTGGCTTGCCGAGACCCGTGCCCTGGCCCGCCGGGAGCGGCACCTGCACGGTCTTTCCGTCGAAGGTGAGCGGCTCCTCGCGCTTCCAGACCTTGCGGCAGACCTCGATGTACTCCTTGATCCTCTGCATCGGCTTCTCGTAGGGAACGCCATGGAATCCCTCCACCACCTGGGGCCCGGAGGCGCCGAGACCGAGGATGAAGCGACCGTCGGAGATGTAGTCGCACCCGGCGGCGGTCATCGCCATCAGTGCCGCGGTGCGCGAGTACACGTTCACGATGCCCGTGCCGATCTCGACACGGCTGGTCCTTGCGGCGAGGTAGCCGACCTGTGAGATTGCATCGAAGCTGTAGGCCTCGGCGACCCACACCTGATCGAGCCCGGCCTTCTCGAGGAGGGCGACACGGTCGACTGCCTCCTTGAATCCACCGGCGTAGTTGATCCCCATCGACAACTTCATGCTGTTCCCTCCTGATCGGGTGCCCTCTGGCACCATACTTGGAGGGTGACATCGGTGCCCAGCCCGGAGACGATCCCCGTGCGCGACGGCACCCGTCTCGCGGTGCTCCGCTGGTCCGAGCCCAGCGCCGATGGTGTCCCCGTTGTTCTCGTCCACGGATTGGCATCGAACGCGCGCCTCTGGGACGGTGCGGCCCGCTCGCTCAGCGAGTGCGGCCACGGGGTCATTGCCGTGGACCTGCGCGGCCACGGTCAGAGCGACAAGCCCGACCACGGATACTCGGTCGGCGACGTCGCCGATGACGTCGCCGACGTCCTGGTTGTCCTCGCGCGCGAGGGTTGGACGCGTCCGCTCGTGTGCGGACAGTCGTGGGGCGGGAACGTCGTGGTCGAACTCGCGGCGCGCCACGGCGCGGCGGTGCGCGGAGTCGTCGCAGTCGACGGCGGCACGATCGAGTTGTCCCGGATGTTTCCGAGGTGGGAGGACTGCGAATCCGCACTCGCCCCGCCGCGACTCGAGGGCATGCCATTCGAGCGTCTGCGCTCGTTGATCGCCGCCTCGCACCCGGATTGGTCCGAGGAGGCCGTCGACGGACAGATGCACAACATGGAGCGGCTCGACGACGGCACGATCCGACCATGGCTCCTTCGTCGCCGCCACATGACGATCCTGCGCAGCTTGTGGGAGCACTCGCCGGCGTCGTTGTGGGCGTCGATCGAGGTTCCCGTGCTGTTCACGACCGCGATTGGCGACGACGCACAGTCGCGCGCCAAGCGCGAACAGATCGCCGATGCGCTCGCGGCGCTCGGGCGGGCCGATGTCGCATGGTTCGAGGGTGCCGACCACGACCTCCACGCCCAGTACCCGCGGCGCTTCGCGGACGTGGTCGACGCACAGGTGCGCACGGGGATCTTCGCGTGAGCCTCCCCCGTGTGCTCACCATCATGGGTTCGGGCGAGACCTCGCCGACCATGGTCTCTATCCACCGTCGTCTTGTCGCGCGCCTCCCTGAACCTGTGCGGGCGATCGTGCTCGACACCCCCTACGGATTCCAGGAGAACGCACCCGAGCTCGCCGCCCGGGCGGTCGACTACTTCCGCACCTCGGTCAACATCGAGATCGCGATCGCAGGTCTCCTGCGCCTCCACGACACGCACCTGCCCGCCGATCCGCTCACTGTCGAGCGCGGACTGCGTGCGGTCGAGGAATCGGGATATGTCTTCTCAGGCCCCGGCTCGCCCACCTATGCCCTGCGCCAGTGGGCGGGCACGCCCGTTCGGGACATCATCTCGGACAAGTTGCGCACGGGCGGGATCGTCACGTTCGCGTCGGCGGCCGCCCTCACGCTCGGCCGCGTCACCGTGCCGGTGTACGAGATCTACAAGGTGGGCGCCGATGTCGCCCGTCTCGACGGACTCGACATCCTCGGTGCGCTCGGGATCGACGCCGCGGTGATCCCGCACTGGGACAACGCCGAGGGTGGGCACCACGACACGCGGTTCTGCTATCTGGGCGCCACCCGCCTGGCGATCTTCGAGTCGATTCTCGACGACACGACGTGGGTGCTCGGCGTCGACGAGCACACGGCGCTCGTCATCGACATCGACGCGGGCGAGGCGTCCGTGGCGGGCAACGGCACCGTCACGGTCAAGTGCCGTGACCACACCCGGGTGTTCCCCTCGGGAGAGTCGATGACACTGGACTATCTCAGGGACCCCTGGACGAGTGACGCCAAGGGGGCGTCGACCGGGCGCACCCCGGGATCGGGCGCCGTCGGGTCTGTGATGGTCGAGACCGGGACGGTCGAGGCCGGCTCACGGGCGGGGCTGGGCGCCGAGGCCGACCGTGCACGCGCAGAGTTCGACGCCGCGATCGCGGCGCGCGACTCGGCCGGCGCCCTGCGCGCATGCCTGGCGCTCGAGCAGGCACTCCACGACTGGTCGGGCGACACCACCCAGAGCGACGACCGCGACCGGGCGCGCAGTGCACTGCGTTCCATGATCACCGCGCTCGGCAACGCGGCCGCCGGGGGCGTGCGCGACCCGCGCGAGGTGGTCGGGCCGTTCGTGGAATCGATGCTCGAGGTGCGCCGCATCGTGCGCGCCGAGAAGCGCTACGACCTCTCCGATGTAATCCGCGATGCGTTCACCGCGCTCGGAGTCGAGGTCCGCGACACCGCCGGGGGCGTCGAATGGGAGCTCCGCGCGCCGGAGTGAACGCGCGTGTCGTCACACGTGATGGAGGTGTGCGATCCGTGCACGTCCCCGCACGCCGCTGACCGCGTACGAGGCCACGAAGAACACCGTGGCCACGAGGATCACCGTCGCGCTCGCGGACAGGTCGAGGTGGTACGAGATGTTCATCCCGAGGAACCCTGCCACCGCTCCGATCAGCGGTGACAACCACAGCATGCGCGAGAACGAGTTCGTGAGCATCCGCGCCGTCGAGGCGGGGATCACCAGCATCGCCGAGATGAGGAGAGTGCCGATCACCCGCATGGTCACCAGGATCGTCAGCGACAGCATCACCATGAGGAGGGCCTCCACGCGCGGCACCCTCACCCCGCTCACCTCGGCGACCTCGGGGTCGAACGTGGCGAACAGCAGGCGACGATAGGCGAGCACCACCGTGGCCGCGGTGGCCACCGACATCAACGCGACGGCCACGATGTCGGCGGAGTCGACACCGAGGATGCTGCCGAAGAGCACCGCCTCGATGCTCTTGCGCGCTTGCCCGTAGCGGTTGATGAGCGCGAGCCCGAGTGCGAACGAGGCCGTGGTGACCACTCCGATCGCCGCGTCCGCCCCGATGATGCGCCGACGCGCGATCCGCCCGATCAGGAGACCCGAACCCACGCCCCAGATCCCCGCCCCGAGGAAGAAGTTCACGGCCATCACCGCAGATGCTGCGGCCCCACCGAACACCGCGTGCGACAGTCCGTGGCCGATGTAGCTCATACCACGCAGCACCACGAACACCCCGAGGACTCCGCACAGGGCGCCTGCGAGCGTGGCCACCAGCAAGCCGTTCGTGAAGAAATCGAACTGGTACGGGGTCCAGATTCCCGCGACAGTGCTCAAGTCGCACCTCCGAAGCGGCGTACCGCCTCGTCGGAGGCGGTGTCGAGGACCACCGCCACTCCCCCGTGCAGGAGAACCTCCATCGGGGCGCCGTGGGTCTCTTCGAGCACCGCGGGTGTCAGTACGTCCAGCGGCGCACCGTCAGCAACGATTCTCTTGTTCATACAGACCAATCTCGGCAGGTGGGCCGCGAGACCGTTCAAATCATGGGTCGTGAGCACGATCGACACACCGCCTTCGTGCAGATCGGCCAGCAGGTGGAGCACCTCGTGCCGCGTGCGCACGTCGACCCCCGAGGTGGGCTCGTCGAGCACCAACAATTCGGGCCGATGGAACAACGCCCGCGCGATGAAGACCCGCTGCTGTTGACCGCCGGAGAGCTCGCGTATGTGGCGATCACCGAGTCCCCCGAGGCCGAGGCGCTCGAGAACCGTCTCGGCCTCGGTGCGCTCCTCGGGTCTGATCCGCGGCGAGAGGCGCGTCCGCGAGCGGGTCATGACCATGACCTCGAGGACGGTGACCGGGAAATTCCAGTCGACCGACTCGACCTGGGGCACGTACGACATACGCAGTCCCGGCTTCTTCGTCACGTGCCCGTTGACCGGCTTGATGGTCCCGAGGATGGCCCGCAAGAGCGTCGTCTTGCCGGACCCCGACGGACCGACAACACCGACGAAGTCACCGTGGCGGATCTCGAAGTTCACGTTCGAGATCGCGAGATTCTGGTCGTAGGCGCAGGACAGATGCGCGCACTCGACCAGAAGCTCGTGGCTCACTGCGGGTAGTACGCCTTGTCGATCAAGCCGACATCGAGATTCACCGCCTCGATCGCCGAGGGGTCTCCGCCGAGTGCCCTGACCATCGTGGCAAAGTTGTACTTCATGAGCCCCGCCCACGAGTGCTCGAGCTCCCCGGGCTTGCCGGGAAGGTCATCGTCGCGGAGCGTGTCGATGTAGGTCGCACCGGTCTCCTTGCCGATCTGCTCGAGCACGGGGGACGGGAACACCTCGCTGCCGAAGATGGCGGGCACCTGCTCGGCCCTGACCTGCTCGATGATCCCGGCGATGTCCTGGGGGCTCGGCTCCTCGAAAGACTGCGGCTGGATCGCCCCGATCACCTCGTAGCGGTACTTCAGGGCGAAGTACGCGTACGCGTCGTGGTATGTCAGCAGTTTTCGGTTGCGGACCGGCACGGTGGCCGTCGCCTGGACCATCGCCTCGTCGAGCGCAGAGACCAACTTCGAGGCCTTCACGTAGTTCGCATCGTAGCTGTCCGCGTTCGCGGGGTCGAGGGTCACGACCGCGTCACGGATGACGGTGAGCATGCTCAGCACCATCGGCGGATTCGTCCAGATGTGGGGATTTGGCTTGCCGCCCTCCCTCGGGAATGAGAAGTCGTAGACCCATGAGCCCTCGGGCAGGATCGCCGTGCCGATCTCACAAATGATCGATCCCTTCATATTCTGCGATGCGAGCTCTGACGTCGGTTCCTCGAGCCCGAGACCGTTCAGGAAGACGACGTCGCTCTTGGCGAGCAACTCCGCCACGCTCGGGGGTGGCTCGTAGGTGTGCGAGTTCGTGCCCTCGGGCACGATGCCGACCACCTTCGGCCCCAGATCGCCGACGACCATCGACACGATGCTCGTGATGGGCGCCACGGTGGACGCCAGGTTCACCACGTCGCCCATCGGTGTCACGGTCCGCTTGCACTCTGCCGTCGCCTCCTGGGCCCCCTGGTCCGAGACCGCGGTGGGATCGGCGAGTTCCGCGCCGGGCGGTTGGGACACTGTGTCGGAGGGACTAGCCGACGTGGAGCACGCGACCAGCGACGCGGCCGCGATCAGGGACATGACTGCTGAGAATGGACTCTTCATTCCGTCAGGCTAGGGAAGGAACCACTGTTCCGTCCACTGGAGAATGTTCAGTTGACCTGGCGTTCGCGGCCGACCCAGTACGGGGCGCGCAGATCCTTCTTCAGTATCTTGCCACTCGGGTTGCGCGGGAGCGACTCGACCCAGTCCACGCTCGTGGGGCACTTGAACTTCGCGAGGCGCTCCTTTGCGTACTCGATGATCTCGCGCTCGGTCACCTCGACACCGGCCGCCTTCACCACCATCGCCTTGACCGTCTCGCCCCACTTCTCGTCGGGCACACCGATCACCGCGACGTCGGCGATGCCGGGATGGCTCATCAGTGCGCTCTCCACCTCGGCGGGGTACACATTCTCGCCACCCGAGACGATCATGTCCTTCACACGGTCGTGTATGTAGATGTAGCCATCGGCATCGTTGTAACCGGCGTCACCAGAGCGAAACCAGCCGTCGGCTGTGATCGATTCCTCGGTGGCCCTCTGGTTGTTCCAGTAACCCTTCATCACCTGGGGCGACTTGATCCAGATCTCGCCCACCTCACCGACGGGCATGTCCTTGCCGGTCGAGGAGTCGACGATGCGGATGTCCACGCCGGGTGCGGGCATGCCGCACGAGCGCAGCCGATGGGTGTTCGGGCCCTTCGGATCGTGATCCGAGGCTGGAAGCAGGGTCGTCGCACCAGTGGTCTCGGTGAGGCCGTACACCTGCATGAAGTCGCACTTGAACGTCTCCACACTCTTGGTGAGGACATCGAGCGAGATCGGTGACGCCCCGTAGACCATCAGGCGCAAGCTCGAGAAGTCCGCCTCCGCGACGCCGGGCATGATCAGCATGAACTGCAGGACGGCGGGCACGAGGAACGCGTGTGTGATGCCGTGGCGCGCGAAGATCTGGATCAGATCGTTGAAGTCGAGCTCGCGAACGATGATCGATCGCGCACCCACGTACTGGCCGGCCGTGGCCCATCCGCCACCACCGATGTGGAAGAGCGGCATTGCGACGAGGTTCACCATGTCATCGGAGAGTTTCCAGAAGTCACGTGCACCGGGGAGCAGGCAGAAGAAGTTGTGGTTCGTGAGCATGACGCCCTTCGGGCGACCCGTGGTGCCGCTCGAGTAGAGCTGGAAAGCGACATCGTCATCGGCCGAGGGAGCCCGCGGATCGGTGGCGGGGGCACCGGCAAGCCAGGTCTCGTAGTCAACGTCGTCGCCGTCGGCACCGATCGTCACCACGAGGGCGGTGTGCACCAGGTTGCCCCTGATCGACTCGAGCACGGGGACGAAGTCCTTGTGCACGATGAGCACCTTGGCGTTCGCATCGTTGACGATGAACTCGACCTCGGGCGGTGCGAGACGCCAGTTGATGTCGCACGACACCGCGTTCAGCAGTGCGCAGCCATAGAACACCTCGAAGTGCTCGATGGAGTTCTTGTCGAGGAATGCGACGCGATCCTGGGCGCCGACACCGGCCGCGCGGAGTGCATTCGCCACGCGTGACGCACGCTCGTAGAGCGCGGACCAGGTCCGTGTGCGCGAGCCCTCGACGAGTGCGACGTCATTTGCCTTGTCCGCGCCGTGGGTGCGAACGATGTCTCCGATGGTGGTGGGTGATGCGACCATGGTCGCAAATTACAACATTTATTCGCACCCGCAAGAATGACTCGGCGGGAGTCACCTGGGGGGCTGGGCCTCAGCGCGGCGTCAGTCGGAGATGGAATGATTTCACCGCACGGGCAAAGATGTTCGCCTCGACATCGGGCTCCGTCACCGGCACCAGATCATGCGCCCGGGCCGACAGTTCCCTGAACAGCGCGACCAACACCGATCGCGCCAGGTTGGCCCCGACGCACAGGTGGGTCCCGAATCCGAACGACAGGTGCGGGTTCGGTGAGCGCCGGATGTCGAACTCGAAGGGCCGGTTGAACACCGTCTCGTCGCGGTTCGCCGACGGATAGAGCATGATCACCCGGTCACCCTCGGCCACCGGTTGGTCCCCGATCCGGTCGGGCGAGGCCACCGTGCGGAAGAAGTTGTTGAGTGGGGTCACCCACCTCAGGACCTCCTCCACCGCTCCGGGCACGAGCGTGGGATCGGCCGCCATGGCGTCCCACTGTTCGGGATGGTCGCAGAAGACCCGCAGCCCGTGGCTGATCGCGGTGCGCGTCGTCTCGGCCCCGCCCGCGATGAAGAGACCGACCTCGTGGAAGATCGCCTCGGGTGGCAGTGGTTCGCCCCCGATGCGCGCATGGGCCCAGATCGACATGAGGTCGTCCGCCGGACACGTCGCACGGTCCGCCATGATCGGGGCCATCGCAGCCAGGAACTCCCGGTTCGCGTCGATGAACTCGGCCATCGTGGTCTCGTCTCGGTCGCGCATGTCGGTGCGCATCAGTCTCTCGCTCCAGGACTTCACCTGTTCCCAACTCGACTCCTCGAAACCGAGCAGCCGCGCGGTGAGCCGCGCCGGGAGTTGCCCCGCGAGTTCGGAGACCACCTCGAACGAGCCCTTGGCGAGGCACCGAGCGACGAGATCGGCCACAAGTGACGCAATGTCGACCTCGCGCTTGGAGACTCCTGCACGGGTCAACTCGGGCTGCACGAGCATGCGCTGCTGGCGATGGCGCGGATCGTCCTGGGCGATCATGTTGCACTCGCGCGACTCCCAGATCGCCCGGTACCCGCGCCCCGAGACGAACACCGTCGAGCGGCGCTCCACATCCATCACGTCGGCGTGGCGCGTGACCGCCCACAACCCGTTCGCCCTGTCGCGGTACACGGGCTCGTTCGCTCGCATCCACGACCACACCTCGTGCGGATTCTGCGCGTACAGCGCGGGATCGAGGAGGTCGATGTCGGGGCGCTCGGCGGTGGACACGGAAACGGACACTACGACCCCGGTTCCCCCGCGTGCGAGGCGCGCACGCTGCCGACCAGCGCCTCTGCCCATGGAAGTCCGCGGGTCGGATCAGGCTCGGCCGGCAGGCCCAGCACCTTCTCACCGAGGATGTTCTTCTGCACCTCGGTGGTCCCACCACCGATCGTGAGCGCGCGGGAGAACATGTAACCGCTGTACCAACTCCGCGATGCGAGGGTCTTGGTCCCCCCGCGCTCCCCGGTGAGCATCGCCTCGGCACCGAGGACATCACGTGCGGCCTCCATGACGCGCTGGCCGTGCTCGTCGGCCATCAACTTGCGGATGCTGGCCTCGGGTCCGGGTTGGTCGCCGCGCAGTCGCGCCGAGATCGTGCGGAGACGGATGATGTCGAGCACCTTCTCCTCGCAGTGGAGCCGTGCGAGTCGGTGGCGCATGACATCGTCGAGGCGTCCCCGGCTCCGGCACTCTGCGATCAGGTCCGATGCGGTCGGACCATGCCCCCACAGCACACCTCCCGTGGAGAGCGACACACGCTCGTTGCCGAGCGTCACCTTGGCGAGCCTCCAGCCGTCGTTGACCTCGCCCACGACATTGGCATGCGGTATCCGCACGTCGGTGAAGAAGACCTCGTTGAAGCTCTTCGCGCCGACGATGTTGGTGATGGTGCGGATCTCGATCCCCGGGGCGTCCATCGGGCAGATGAAGAAGGTGATCCCCTCGTGCTTGGGGCGATCGGCATCGGTGCGCGCGATGAGGATGCCGAATCGCGAGTAGTGGGCTCCCGTCGTCCAGACCTTCTGTCCGTTGACGACCCACTCGTCGCCGTCGCGCTCGGCCCTCGTCGACAGACCCGCGAGATCACTCCCCGCGCCGGGCTCGGAGAACAACTGGCACCAGATCTCCTCGCCGGCGAGCGCCGGCAGAACGTACCGCTGCTTCTGTTCCTCGGTGCCGGCGTGGATGATCGTGGGTGCCGCCCACCCGATGCCGATCTGATTCGACGGTCGCTCGACCCGGGCGCGGGAGAACTCATCGTCGATCACGATCTGGGTGAGCGCATCGGCGCCGAGACCCCACGGCTCGGGCCAGTGCGGAGCGACATAGCCGGACTCGGCGAGTTGCCGTGGAGTGGGATCGGGATGCGCGGCGAGCCAGTCGCGCACCGCCACCCGACGCGGATCATTCTCCGGTGGGAGGAACGGCTCCATCGCCGACACAGTACGCAGGTTCGCAGCCCGCCCCGGAGCCGCCGCGTGGATCGCCGCCGACTGCGCACTACCGTGATCGTCCATGGCCGACTCGACCACGACCGACGATCTCGACCTCTTCCGCGCCCGGGCCGCCGCGTGGATCGCCGCGAACAGAGGGCATGCGCCGCGCGACTACGGGGCAATCTGCCCACCCGATCTCCTGGACGCCGCGCGTGACTGGCAGCGCCGCCTCCACGGCGACGGCTGGGCGGGCATCCACTGGCCGACCGAACACGGTGGACGGGGCATGGGACCGGCGCACCATGGTGTCTGGCTCGAGGAGTGCGCGAGAGCGTCGGTGCCCGCGATCCTCAACATGGTCGGGCTGGTGCTCGCGGGCGGCGCCGTGATGGCCTTCGGGACGGACGAGCAGAAGACGCGCCACCTTCGCGCGACTCTGTCCGCCGACCATGTGTGGTGCCAGTTGTTCTCCGAACCCGGCGCGGGGAGCGACCTCGGATCACTCTCGACGCGGGCCGAACGGGATGGCGACGAGTGGGTCGTCAACGGCCAGAAGGTGTGGTGCAGCGGCGGACGCGCCAGCAACTGGGGAATCCTGATGGCGCGCACCGATTCCTCCGCGCCCAAGCACGAGGGCATCTCGTTCTTCCTCTGTCCGATGGACGCACCGGGGATCGAGGTTCGCCCGTTGCGCCAGATGACCGGCGAGGCCGAATTCGACGAGGTCTTCTTCACCGACGCCCGAATCCCCGCCGACAGCCTGATCGGTCCGCTCCACGGTGGCTGGGGCGTGGGAATGGCGGTCCTCACGAACGAGCGTGGTCACATCGGGGCGAGTGTGATCGGTCTCGAGCGGCGCCTCGAGTCGATGGCATCGCTCGGCAGGGGACGCGTCGACGAGGCGCGCCTCGATGCGACCGCACGCCAGCACCTCGCCGCACTGCTCTCGCGTGGTCACGCCCTCAAGGCCATGGCCCAGACACAGGGGCCCGTCGCTTCCACCGCGTCGTCGCTGATGAAACTCGGGATCACCGAGATGATGTTCGATGTCGCGATGTTGCGCGGTGCCGTCTCGGGTGCCGACGCGATGCTCGAGAGCCCCGACGCCACCGGAATGCTCGCAGCGCCCGGTGGCCGCATCGCCGGAGGGTCGAGCCAGGTGCAACGCAACATCATCGGCGAGCGCCTGTTGGGACTGCCCCGTGAACCGAAGCCGTCGGGACCCGCGCTGGGCGACAGCGGGGGCACCGGGAGGTGACGGCGCACATCGCGTGCTCGGACGCCACGATCATCGAATCGCTCGACGGCGTGCGGATCGTCGTGCACGACTTCGGTGGATCCGGCTCTCCGGTTCTTCTCTCGCATGCCACGGGCTTCCACGCCCATTGTTGGGAACCCCTCGCGGCGAGTCTCGCACGGACGCACCGCGTGTTCGGCCTCGACCATCGCGGTTACGGCGACGCCGAGACGGTCGATCCCTCATCCATCTCGTGGCGCAGCTACGGCGACGACGCACTCGCGGCCGCGCGCCACGTGTCGAGATTGACCGATGGCGCACCAATCGTCGGGGTGGGCCACTCCATGGGGGGCGCCTCGCTCCTCATGGCCGCGCACCGGGAGCCGGCGTTGTTCGATTCGCTGTTCGGGTTCGAGCCGATCGTGTTCCCCCCACCCGATCCGGCCGCGGGGGACCGACCCGAGAGTCCCCTCCCGGCAGGTGCGCGGCGGCGCCGCGCGTCGTTCCCCTCGTTCGAGGCCGCGCTCGAGAACTTCGCGTCCAAGCCCCCGCTGGCCTCGTTCCATCCGCTCGCGCGCGAGGCCTACGTGCGCCACGGCTTCAAGCCATCCGCTGACGGCGTGGAGTTGAAGTGCCTCCCCGAGCACGAGGCGCGCACGTACGAGACCGGCGGCACGAGCGGAGCCTGGGACGATCTACCCGATGTGTCGGTTCCGACTTGGGTGGTGTCGGGGGCGATCGCTGCGTTCCAGCCCTCGGCGTTCGCGATCCGCGTGGCCGAGAGAATTCCCGGGTCGACCTACGTCCGGTACGACGAGATGGGCCACTTCGGTCCGCTCGAGAGGCCCGACATCATCGCTCAACTCGTCGAGCGCACGCTCGCGTCACGCCGATGACACCCGGCGCCGAGCGTCTCGACGCCCGCATCGACGCACTGCTCGAGCCGGCGCGGCACAGTCGCACCGTGCGTTCGATCTCCGGGGCCGCGAGCACGGTCGGGGACTTCAGCATCATCTGGCACGTGATCGGTTTCGTGCGCGCGATCGACTCGCGCGACAGGCTCGGTCAGGCGGTGTTCCTGTCGTGTGCCCTCGGCGTCGAGAGCCTCGTGGTGAACCAGGGTGTCAAGCGGCTCTTCCGTCGCGCACGGCCGACGGTCTCAGGTGACGATCGCTTCGCCATGCGCACACCCTCGACCACGAGTTTCCCGAGCGGTCACGCATCGTCGGCGGTGTTCGCCACCATCCTGTTGGGGTCGTTCACCGGGGCACCGCTCGTGTGGCTCTGGGTCGGACTCGCGGTCCTGGTGGCGATGAGCCGGGTCATCGCGCGCATCCATCACTTCACCGACATCGTCGGGGGTGCTGCGGTGGGGGCCCTGCTCGGCCTCGCCGCCCTCGCAACGGTCCCCGTCGTGCTCGGCTAGGGAGCCTTCGTCACCTGGACGGGGAGATTCTGGATGGTCACGGACTGCACCTTGCCCTTGAGCTTCTTCCCTGCCATGTACACCTTGAGCACGTAGGCACCGGACTTTGCCGTGCGCGGGATTCGCACGTCGGCCCGGCCCTTGGTCACGGACTTGACGGTGCGCGACGACTTGGCGACGAGTGATCCCGCCTTGTTCCTCAATTCCACGATGAGCGTCCCGGACGTCCTCGACGATGTCTGGTACCCGATGTCCACATAACCTCCTGTTGACGCATCGGTGGAGACTTGCCACACCGCTGCACCCGTCCGCGAGACCGTGAGCACCGGGGATGAGTAGTGGACGTCCGCGTAGATGGACACGCTCACGGCACCGGACTCACTGATGACGAGCGTGATCTGGCCCGCAATGTCCGGCTGTTCCGAGGACGACAGCCTGAAATCCTTCGCCACCCGTGCCTCCAGTGCTGATCTCTCCGCGCCGGAAAGCTTTCTGCCGTCGGTGACTGGCCTTCCTGCAGAGTCCGCCAAGTGGTACCCGGCGCGTGCCAGCATCGGCTGGGTGAGCACGAGTCGGTAGTAACCGACGTTCAGCGAGCCGTCCGCCCTGAAGTGCGGGGCGCACACTTTCACGGAGAACGTTCCCGTCCGCGTGTCGAATACCGGGAATGCGTCACCCGTCCCGTAGGCGTCAGACTCCAGCACGGCGCCGTCGAACGGGGCGAACTTGGTGAAGATCTTTCGGTCAAAGAGGCTCGCCGACCACGCGGCGGCGTGACTGCGGGTGGCACGTGCGTTGGGATTCTTGCAGGCATCGGTCGGCGGGATCATCACACTCCGGGCCCCCGGACGGGACGAGACCGTCACCACCCGTCCGCCGGAGGGCTCAGTCGTCTGCGTGAACGCACCGCCCGAGCCCACCGACCTCATCACCGACATGTCGAAGGTCCCGATGTGAACCGAGATGCGGTACTCCACCGCCGGGTCGAGGTCATTGACACCGTCCCAAAGGTCGATCAACAGGGCACCACCCACCGTGCGCACGCTCGGGCTGACCCGCCCACCCACGCCCGACCTGCCCGTGCCACCGGCCCATTCAGTGCTCCATGCCGGACTCCTCGGGTCCGCCCCCTGCAGCCGGGGGGTCAGTCGCGTCCAGGGGACATCAGCAGAGATCTGCCTAGCATCGAGCGACCGCACGCAGTACGTCGACCTGCCCCCGGAGTAGGAGGACCCGTCGTCGAGGGTGGTGCCTGAGCAGACCGGCCAGAAGCCCCACATCGTCGGTCCGGCCGGGTTTGACTGCCAGCCGGACTCCTGCGGGTAACTCTGGAAGTCGAATGGCCGGCCGTCAACGGGGTTGAGCGCCCATGATTCCCCCGCGTCGGCGCTAGCGACACCCGACACGGCCACACAAGGCACGACACTCGCCAGAACCAGTGCAATCCCGGCTGTCAGTCGCTTGGTCAGCACGATCTCGCCCAAATTGTATCCGAGAGACGGCGTGATGCGCCGCTCGTGAGGAATAGCGGGCGGTTTGGCGTTGTTCTTCAATGGATGAACGCAACGTTCGCGATCACGTACGACTACCGGTGCCCGTTCGCGCGGCTGGTCCACGACCATGTGGTCACGGGGCTTCAGGACGGTGCCGACTGGGACGTCACGTTCCTTCCCTTCTGCCTGGGCCAGGCGCACGTGGAAGAGGGCGAGACGGACATCTGGGACCGCCCCCACGAGGACACGGGTCTTCTCGCGCTGCAGCTCTCCGTGGCCGTGCGCGACCGCCAGCCGGGATTCTTCCTCGCCGTGCACCACGCGCTGTTCGAGCACAGACACAACGGCGGGGGCTCGCTCCGCGACGAGGCCACGCTCCGCAGGGTGATCAGCGACGCAGGCGCGGACGCCGACGCCGCGTTCACGGAGGTCGCTTCCGGCCGACCGCTGGCCGCGATCCGCGAGGAGCACACCCGCTACGTGACGAGCCACAGCGTGTGGGGCACCCCCACCTTCGTGGTGGGCGACAGCGCCATCTTCGTGCGATTGCTCGACCATTCCCACGGCGACGCCGCGACCGCACGCTCCACCGTGGACCGCATCATCGCCGACATCCGCTGGCCGATCCTGAACGAGTTCAAGCACACCGTCATCCCAGGCTGATCCCCCGGCCCGGGCAGACGACACATCCGGACCGGACCGGTCCCCCCGTCGATGCCGCCGGTCCGGAAGTAGGTTGGATCGCGTGATCGACGCAGAGCGCCGCATGAGCGACACCGAGACATTGATGTGGCGTCTCGAGAAGGATCCGTTCCTCGCGTCGTCGTTCGCCAACATCACGATCCTGGACCGACCCCCCGACATGGATCGCCTCGCCGCGCGGATGGAGCGCGCGACCCTCTTGATGCCGCGCCTGCGCCGCCGTGTCCAGCCCGCGCCGGGCAACTTCGGGAACCCGACATGGGTCGACGACACCGACTTCGACATCCGCCGCCATGTGCGTCGCATCGCGATCGCCGCGCCCGGCACTCTGGCCCAGTTGCGCGACCTCGTCACCCTGCTGCTCGCCGACCCGTTCGACAGGTCGCGTCCGTTGTGGCAGTTCATCGTCGTGGACGGACTCGAGGCCGGACGCAGTGCCCTCATCGAGAAGGTGCACCACACGGTCGGGGACGGTCAGGGCATGGTCGAGTTGTCGATGCTCTTCCTCGACCTCGAGCGCGACCCCGCACCGTTGCCCCCCGTGGAAGCCGAGACCATCGCACGCCTGGCTCCGGCGACCCAACCCGACGCCACCGAGGCCCTGCGCGACGCGATCGGTGATTCGCTGCGCATCCCGATAGCAGTGCTGCGCCAGGTGCGCGACGTGCTCTCGGATCCCGCCTCGATCGGAACGATCGGGTCCTCGACGTCGGCCACCGTCAAGGGCGTCCTCGCCCAACTCTCCGAGACCGATCCGGCGCGCTCGCCGCTCTGGACGGAGCGTTCCCTCCGTCGCCGGCTCGAGACCATGCGCGTGCCGTACGCGACCCTGCGCGCGGCCGCCAAGTCGATGGGTGGAACCCTCAACACCGCGTTCGTCACGGCCGCCGCGCATGCCGCCGGCGAATACCACCGCCAACTCGGCGCACCGGTGGAGAGCCTGCGCGCCTCGATGGCGATCAGCACCCGCACCGACGACAGCGGGGCGAACGCCTTCTCGCTCGTGAGGATGCTGGTACCGACGGCAGAGATGCCGATCGCCGAGCGCTTCAGCGCGGTCAACGAGATTCTCGCCACGGCACGCGCAGAATCGCAATCGGCGAGCCTGGATGCGATCGCTGCGGTGGCGACCCTCATCCCCACGTCCGTGGTGACGCGACTGGCACGTGCCCAGGCCGAGACGGTCGATTTCGCGACCTCGAACGTGCGGGGAGCCGGCGTGCCCCTCTACATGGCCGGATCCAAGCTCCTGGCCAACTACCCGGTCGGTCCGCTGGCCGGGGTCGCCTTCAACGTCACGCTCATGTCGTATCTCGGGAGCATGGATGTGGGCATCAACATCGACGAGGCGGCGGTGAAGGAGCCAGAACTGCTCACCGACCTGCTGCGCTCGTCGTTCGCCGCGATCAGCCTCGTGGGCGGGGACAAACTCCCGGCACGGGACTTGGACGACCCGTCGGGTCCCGCCCCCTCGCCGGTCAGGCGTCGGTGGTTGGCGCGACGGCGCTGAGCAACGATCGCAGATCGAGCAGGAGGTCCGAGACCTCGGACGCAGAGACGAGTTCGCGCTTCATCATCCGGGCGAGCGCCTTGTCGATGACGGCAACGGCCTCGGTGACGACTGGTTCGCGCGTCTCGATCATCTCTTCCTCCCGTTCGGCGGTGAGCGGGCCGGTGACTGGCACCGGGACCTGCTCGCCGCCCTCATGGTACAGAGGTGGACCCGCGCACAACCGGCATGGTCCCGCCCGCGCCGCAGGCCACGAGTGACAATCGACCGCCACGGTGGCCTAGGGTTCAGCAGGGTTCAGCCCGTACCGGGCCTGGAGCGTGCAATCGACATGGAATTGAAGGACAGGACGACCGTCGTCACCGGCGCGGCGAACGGGATCGGTGCGGCCCTCGCCCGGCGGTTCCACGCGGCCGGGGCGCGCGTGGTGGTCGCCGACCGCGATGCGGCGAACCTGCGCGCGATCGCCGACGAGCTGAACGCCGTGCGGCCCGGCTCGGCGCACGCCGTGATCGCCGACGTCTCGACCGAGGCCGGGAACGCACATCTCATCGGCGAGGCACGGCGAGCGTTCGGCTTCATCGACCTCTTCTTCGCGAACGCCGGCGTCGCGGTGGGGACCGACCTCGCCTCGACGGACGAGGCGATGTGGAGCACGGCGATGGACATCAACCTGCACGCGCACCGCTGGGCCGCCAAGCACCTCATGGAGGACTGGCTCGACGCCGGCGAGGGCTACTTCTGCTCGACGGCCTCGGCCGCGGGGTTGTTGGCCCAGATCGGCAGTGCCACCTACAGCGTCTCCAAACACGGAGCCGTCGCCTTCGCCGAATGGCTCGCGATCACCTACGGCGACCGGGGCATCAGGGTGACGTGCCTGTGTCCCCAGGGCGTCAACACGAACATGCTGAACCCGCCCGGGACCGTGCAGGGAGCCGACAAGCGCGGTGGCGATGTGGTGAAGGCGTCCGGTGCGGTGCTCGAGCCCGCGCAGGTGGCCGATGCCGTGCATGACACGATCGTGGCGGAACGGTTCCTGGTGATGCCCCACCCCGAGGTGCACACCTACGAGAAGCGCAAGGTCGACGACCGTGACCGCTGGTTGGCCGGCATGCGCAGACTGCAGGCCCGGGTGATCGGCGGCTGAGGCCGTCGAGACAGGCACACGGCGGCTGAGGCCGTCGAGACAAGCACACGGCGGCTGAGGCCGTCGAGACAGACACACGGCGGCTGAGGCCGTCGAGACAGACACAGAAACGGAGACGGTGACATGGGTGTGAGACTGGATGAATCCGACGAGTACATGCACGAGCTCGGCCCCGAGTCGAACTTCAACGAGAGCATGTACATCAACTGTTTCGACCCGCGCAGCGAGGTCGGCGGCTGGTTCCGGATGGGCAACCGCGCCAACGAGGGTTACGCCGAGATGACGGTGTGCCTCTACCTGCCGGGCGGTCGCGTGGGGTTCATGTTCAAGCGACCCACGATCGACTCGAACGATGCCCTCGATGCCGGTGGTCTCACCTGGACCATGGTGAAGCCCTTCGAGGAACTGCGCATCGACTACACGGGCAAGGTGGTGGTCCTGGACGATCCGAGCCAGATGTCGGACCCGAAGACCGCATTCGCGAACAACCCCTTCGTGGAGTGCGAGGCCCGCATCACGTTCGGCGGCAAGGGTCGCGCCAGCATGTTCGGAGGCGAACCGGACCAACCCCACGAGAAGCCCGGCGAGGAGTTCGCCAAGGGCCACTACGAACAACTCGTCTCGGCGAGGGGTTCGATCAGGGTCGGCGAGGAGGAGTGGCAGATCGAGGGTTTCGGACTGCGGGACCATTCGTGGGGTCCCCGCTACTGGCAGGCACCGTTCTACTACCGCTGGCTCACGGCGAACTTTGGCGACGGGCTCGGCTTCATGGCGAGTCGTGTCGCACGTCGCGACTCGGACGGTTCGCGCGGTGGATTCGTGTGGGACGACGGCCAGATCCACCTCTGCGACGACGTGCGCATCTCGACGGTCACCGAGGGTGAGGACAACTACCACGACAAGGTGACGGGCGTGATCTCGTCGTCGCGGTCGGGCCGCGAGTGGCACTTCGAGGGTCAGGTGCTCAGCCTCATCCCCCTGCGCAACCGGCGCCAGGATCCCGACGGGAACTGGCTGATGACCCGGATCAGCGAGGGCATGACGCGGTGGCGCATCACCTCGGGCGAGCACCAGGGCAGGGTCGGCTACGGGATGAGCGAGTACCTCGACCAGATCGTGGATGGTCAACCCGTCGGCATCGCCGAGTGACGACCCGCCGGGATCACGTTCCCGTCAGAGCAGAACCGAGGCGAGCCTGCGCCACTGATCGACCGGCGCGGTGCGGATGTCCTCGGTGAGGACCTGCACGCACACGTGGTCAGCGCCCTGTGCATGGTGCTCCCCGACGCGCGCGGCGATCTTGTCATCGCTCCCCCACGCCACGATCGCGTCCACCAGACGATCGCTGCCGCCGTTCTCCCAGTCCTCCTCGGTGAATCCGAGGCGACGCAGGTTGTTGAAGTAGTTCGGCAGGCCGAGGTAGATCTTCATGCCGGCGCGTGCGATGCGCCGCGCCTCGGTCGGATCGGTCTCGAGCACGACCATTTGTTCGGGCGCCAGGAGTGCATCCGGACCCATCTCCGAGCGCGCGATGGCCGTGTGCTCGGGGGTCGTGAAGTACGGGTGCGACCCGTTCGCGCGGGTGGCGGAGAGCTTGAGCATCTTCGGGCCGAGTGCCGCGAGCACGCGGCCGGGATCCTCGCTCGGGCCGACCGCCATGAAGAGCGCCTTGTCCATCTTGTCGAGGTACTCGACCATGTAGCTGTAGGGCTTCGACCAGTCGTGCTTGCGCACACCAGCCACCAGGTGTCCGTGGCTCACCCCCATCCCGAGGAGGAACCGACCGGGGTAGGCCTCGGCGAGCGTCTTCTGCCCTGCGACCATCGTCATCGGATCACGCGCATAGATGTTGGCGATGCCCGTCGCTATCGGGAGTCGCTCGGTGGCCGAGAGCAGCACCGAGGCCGACACGAAGGGGTCTCGGCCGACGGCCTCGGCGAGCCAGAGCGCGTGGAAACCGAGGTCCTCGATGGTGGCCGCGGCGCGCCTGGCATCCGATGTGGCGAGTGCATCGATCGTTCCGTACCAGATGCCCACTCGTCCGATGTCGACTGATGGCTTGCCCATTCCGTGCTCCTTGCCTGTGTGTCCGCGCTCGCAGCCGCGGAATCCCCTGCTCTCTCTAGTTCATCCGGAGTGCGGCCACGAAACTCTCGGCCACGACAGTGTCGCCGATCACCTCGAGGTCGGCCAGCACCCCCGCTCCGCCGAGGACGGCGAGCATCGCAGCCGCGGTCCCGCGGATCGCACAGTCTCCCTTGGCATGGCGGTGCGACAACTCGAGATCGCCGGTGGATCCCCGCTCGATCATCCATTCGCCGTGGGCATCGGTGCAATGCAGGTGCACCGAGCCGGCCAACGACACCGCCGGTGCACGGGACACGAACGCCGTGAGCAATCCGTCGATCGCGCCGACGGGGTCCACGTCAGACACGGTGGAGGATCCAATCGTCGATCAACCGTCGTGCGATCGAGATGCTCGGGGGGATCATCGGCGTCTCGTCGCGGCGGTACCAGTTGGCGTCGGCGATCTCGGTCGCGTCCAGCACCAGCTCGCCCGAGACCCACCGCGCGCGGAATCCCAGCATCAGCGAGTGGGGAAACGGCCATGGCTGGCTCGCCACGTAGGTGACGGAGTCGACGACGACACCCACCTCCTCCTCGACCTCGCGTGCGACGGCCTGCTCCAGGTTCTCGCCCGGTTCGACGAAACCCGCAAGGCACGAGTACATCGGGACACCGAAGTTGGCGCCGCGCGCGAGGAGAGCCTCCTCGTCGTCGCCCTCACCGCGCGTGACCAGGGTGATGATCGCCGGTGCGAGCCGTGGAAACGCCATCAACCCGCACGACGGGCAGACGAAGGCGCGCTCGTTGTCGGCGAGGCGGGTGCGCTCACCACAGCGACCGCAGAACCGATGGGTGCGCGCCCACTCCACGAGCTGCACGGCTCGACCCGCCACCGCCCACTCCGTCTCGTCGACCCGACCGAAGAGCACACGCAGGTCCGTCTCTGCTCCGTAGCCGGGATCCTCACCCGCGGGCACATCGATCCCCCAGCAGGCGACGTCGCCGTGCATCCCGAGGAAGTGCGATTCCCATGCATCGTCCGCCGCGCGGTCGTCGACGAAGACCTTGGTGCCCACGACGTGGATGAAGCGGTGCGAGGTGGCATTGGCAGATGGGACCAGGAGGGGTCGGAACAGGGTCGGGGTCGGCATCGCCGATGACGGTAGTGGCGTGGGCGACCCATAGGCTTCCCGTATGTCGAACAACCAGAATTCAGTCGTCATCGTCGATGCCCTGCGCACCCCGATCGGCCGCCGCGGCGGCGGATTGTCGGGCATGCACCCCGGCGAGGTTCTCGGCCTCGTGCAGAAGGGGATCATCGACCGCGCCGGGATCGACCCGGCGATCGTCGAGCAGGTCGTCGGTGGCTGCGTGAGCCAGGTCGGTGAGCAGTCCTTCAACATCACCCGCACCGCGTGGCTCGCCGCCGGACTCCCGCTGTCGACCGCGGCGACCACCGTCGACACCCAGTGCGGTTCTTCGCAGCAGGCCACGGGGCTCGCCGCCTCGTTGATCGGCGCGGGTGTCGTCGATGCAGCGATCGCCTGCGGCGTCGAGGTGATGAGTCGCGTGCCGATCGGCTCGAACAGCCGCAAGGACCTCGGACTCGGAGTGCCGATCCCGCGCACCTACTTCGGTCGCTACGAGATGACCTCGCAGTTCGAGGGTGCCGAGCGCATCGCCGACAACTGGAGCATCACCCGCGACGACACCGACCGGTTCGGTCTCGCCTCGCAGGAGCGCGCGATCCGCGCGTGGAACGAGGACCGCTTCGCCGGCCAGTACGTCGAGGTGGAAGCACCCGAGGTCGACGCCGAGGGCAAGCCCACCGAATCGACCCGCCGTGTCGCCCGCGACGAGGGCCTCCGCGAGACCTCGCTCGAGAAACTGTCGGGCCTCAAACCCGTGGCGCGCGAGAACGGCGTGCACACGGCCGGCAACTCCTCGCAGATCTCCGATGGCGCCGCCGCGGTGCTCATGATGAACGAGGCCAGGGCCGCGCAGTTGGGCCTGCGCGCACGTGCGCGCATCGTCGACACGTGCCTCGTGGGCGTTGACCCGGTGTTCATGCTCACCGGCCCGATCGACGCGACCCAGCGCCTCCTCGAGCGCAACCGGCTCAAGATCGACGACATCGATGTGTTCGAGATCAACGAGGCGTTCGCCTCGGTGGTGCTCGCGTGGGCCAAGGAGGTCGGTGCCGACCTCGACAAGACGAACCCGAACGGCGGAGCGATCGCGCTCGGACACCCCCTCGGTGCCACCGGCGCGTTCCTCATGACGAAGGCCCTGAACGAACTCGAGCGCGTTGGCGGACGCTATGCACTCGTGTCCATGTGCTGCGGTGGCGGACTGGGCACCGGCACGCTCATCGAGCGTCTCTGACCTCACCCGACCACCGCGACCTGACCTGACGGGCACGGGTCACTCCTGAGCGCACACATCCAAGGGGTGAATTCCCGTTGGTCACCACTCACCGCTTGCGCGGCCGCACTTCTTCTGGTGGCGTCGTGCGGTGGCGCGTCACCGCGGAGCGACGCCGGCCAGTTCGGTCTGGAGGCGCGCGTCGAGGAGGTCGTCGACGGCGACACCGTGCGCCTCGTCATCGATGGCCGCTCAGAGACCGTGCGCTTGATCGGAGTCGACACTCCCGAAACCAAGCACCCGACCAAACCCGTTGAGTGCTACGGCCCCGAGGCCTCGGCGCACCTCGCCGCCGTCCTGCCGGCGGGCACCGTCGTCGGGATCAGGCGGGACGTCGAATCACGCGATCGCTACGGACGACTCCTTGCCTATCTCATCCGCACCGACGACGGCCTGTTCGTCAACCTCGATCTCGTCGAGGGCGGATGGGCCACGACGCTTGCGATCGAGCCGAACATCGCGCACGCCGAGGAGTTCGCCGCCGCCGCCGAGCGAGCGCGGGCATCGTCACTCGGTCTGTGGGGCGCGTGCGAGCGATAGCGTCTCGTCCATGGCATCGCTCGCCTCCCGGCTAGGCCACGATGACGACGCTCGACTCGTCATCATCTCCTGCGACGATCTGGGTTCGTGCCATGCGGCGACGGTGGGTGTCTACACGGCCTTGCGCGAGGGTGTCGCCACGTGCGCCTCGATCATGGTGCCGGCCCCGTGGGCGCGATTCGCCGCTCTCCAGAGCGAGGGCGAGGACATCGGCGTGCACCTGACGCTCAACGCCGAGCACCCGAACTACCGGTGGGGCCCGATCACCCACGCCCCCTCGCTTCTGTCCGGCGAGGGGGGCTTCCCCCGCTCGATCGACGATCTGTGGGAGCACGCCGATGCCGATGAGGTCCTGCGGGAGTGCCGGGCCCAGATCGAGCGTGCGATCGCCTGGGGCATCGATGCCACGCACCTCGCGCCCCACCTGAGCGCCATCACGCTGCGCCCAGAGTTCTTCAACGTCTATCTCGACCTCGCGGTCGAGTTCCGGCTCCCGATCCGTCTTCCCTCCACCGTGTCCGTGGAGGCGGCCGGGTTCGATTTCCGGCGTCTCGCGGCCGAGGAGGGCGTCGTCTTCCCCGACCACTTCGATCACGACTGGCGGGCAGGGTCGCGCGAGAGACTGATGTCGGCGATCGCCAACCTCTCACCCGGGGTGACCGAGATCCACGTGCAGCCCTCGATCGCCACCCCCGAGGTCCGCGCGCTCGGCGCCGTCGCCGAGGGGTGGATCGATGATCTCGCACTCGTCACGGGCGGGGAGGTGCGGGACGCGCTCGAGACCGCCGGCGCCTCGCTGATCGGCTATCGCGAGCTCAGGGACGCGATGCGAGCCGGCTGATCGTCCGCGCAGCCTCGCCAGACCACAGCGCCTCGAGCAGCACCCCCGTGTGACCCTCAGCCTTCAGACGGCCGCGCATGTACGACGCGGTGGGGTCGTCGGCCGCCCACTTCGCATCGATCGCCACGACCACGTCGGCATCGTCGGGGCCCTCCACGGCAGTGTCGGACTTGCCGAAGGAGACGCGGTACTGCACGCTCACCGCTCCGCACCACCCACGAGTGCGTCGTCGACCGCGCGCACACCGGCGAACAGATCGGACTCGACCCCACCCTCGGGGGGTCCCCCCACCGTCGAGCGCGCCAGGATCCAGTCCTCCCACGGGTACACCCGGCCCATCTCGGCGTCGTCGAGGCCGAACCACCACTTGGACGTCGGGTTGACCTGTGTGGCGTGGGCGAGCAACGAGCCGGTGCGCACCCAGAACCACTCGGCCACGTCCAACTTGGTGGTGATGCGGTGGTCCTGGGAGGGACGCGAGCGCCAGTTCTCGTCGAAGGGCGACTCACCCCACCTCGCCAGGAGCGCCTCGTGCAGCTTCTCGATCCGGTCGCGCGACCAGAGCGTGTAGTACATCTTCGATGGCTGCCACACCGGCCCCGCCGCGGGATACCACGAGGGATCACCGGCGCGCTCGAAGGCGAGCACGCTCGCGTCGTGGACGCGCAGGTGATCGGGATGGGGATACCCGGTCTGGTCGTCGTTGTAGGTGAGGATCACCTGCGGGCGTTCGGCACGGATCAGTCGCACGAGGCGCTCGGTTGCCTCGTCCAGATCGGCGGCAGCGAAGCATTCGGGATGAGAGTTGGCCTCCGAGCCCGCCATCCCCGAATCGCGGTAACCGAGCATGTGCACCGCGGAGAACCCGATGATCGAGGTGGACTCGGCCAACTCGCGGCGGCGCACCTCGGCGAGCAGAGCCCTCTCACCCTCGGGGGTCAGCCCGTGGAACGGTTGTCCCTCCTCGCGCAGTGCGGGGTTCTGCAGATCTCCCTCCTCGCCGCCGGTGCAGCACACGAGCACGGTGCGCACACCCTCGGCGAAGTACCGCGCCACCGTCGGTGCACCCTTGGAGGCCTCGTCGTCGGGATGGGCGTGCACGGTCATCAGACAGAGGTCCTCGCCGGTGACCGAGACGGGGGTGCGACGCATCGGGCACACGATACCGATACCCGGGGAGCCGTAACCTGAGGCGGGTGCGAGGTGGTATCGCGATGCGACACGAGGCGAGCACCGCGGGGCCCCGGAGAATTCGGCACTCCGTGGCGCGACTCGTCACGCTGGTCATGGCGTGCACTCCCGTGCTGGCCGCGTGCTCGACCAACGACGGACGCACCATGAAACCTCCCCGTCCGGACCAGGGCGAGTCGGTCGCCCCGGCCACCACTGCTCCTCCCGCCTTCGCGGTGACCGGCCCATGGGCGGACGGTGCCGCAATCGACGTGCGCCACACCTGCGACGGACTCAACATCTCTCCCGCCGTGTCGTGGTCGTCGGCGCCCGCAGCCACCGCCGCCTTTGCCGTCGTGCTCCGCGACGACGATGCACCCGACTTCCTGCACTGGGTCGCCGTCGACGTCGACCCGGGCGTGCTCGCCCTCGAGGAGGGAAGACTGCCCGAGGGTGCACTCGCCGCGGAGAACTCGGCGGGGCGCAATGGCTATGTCGGACCCTGCCCGGCGATGGGGACATCCCAGACCTACACACTCACGGTGTACGCGCTCTCCCGCGAGCTCGGGATCGCCCCGTCGTCTCCTGCCCGAGATGTGCTCGGCGCCATCGAGCAGGCCAGGATCGACTCGGCGGACACCACCTTCACCTTTGCTCGATAGTCGGACGCTGACGCTCGGTCGCCGGGCAGGTGCGCCCGATCACCGGGCGCGGGGCTCCACGCATCCTCCGCGGAGACACCGCCACCCAACGGGGTCGTTCCACCGCTTTGTGCGGTCGATCTGGGAGAATGATTCCATCGATCCGGTACTCGCCGCCCTGCCCCTCGGAGTCTTCGAGACCGACGCCGAGTGCCGCGTCCGCTCGGCGAACCAGGCGTTCCGCGACCTGGTCCTCGGCGGTGCACCGGTGGTTGCCGGCACCGCACCGTGGTCGGTGGCACTGCCACGGGAGCGCACCGAATGCGAGAAGCGCTGGGTGGAGAGCCGCGAGTCGGGCACCGCGTTCTCGGTGCGCTTCCGCACCGGCACCGCGAGCGGCGAGACGAGATGGATCCGCATCGAGACACGTCCCGTCGTCGTCGACGGCCACCTCCACGGTCACGTGGGCACCGCCGTCGACTGCAGCGGGGAGATGACGCGCGAGGTGCTGTCGGACCAGTTGGTCGGCCTCCTCGATGTCTCTGGTGATGCCGTGCTCGTCTTCGACCGGGCGGGCGAGCCGGTGTTCGCGAACGATCCGGCGCGCGCCATGCTCGGGGTGACCGACCCGGGGACCGGTGCGCCCGATGCCGCGGCCCGCGCCTATGTGCAGGCCGTGCGCGACCAACTTCCGCGCGAATTGCTCACTCCCGAGCGGGCCGACAACAGCAGCGACAACCGGTGGCACGGGGAGATCGTCGTCCGCTCACCCGATGGTCTCGCGCGGGTGCTCGCGGTGGTCGTGCAGGTTGTGCGCGCGAGCGACGGCAGCGTCGACCACTGGGCCACGATCGCGCGCGACATCACCGAGGATCGACGCGTGCAGGCCGAGCTCGCGCGCCAAGCCACCCACGACGCGCTGACCGGGCTGCCCAACAGGGTGCTGATGCTGCGCAAGACCGCCGAGGCCCTCGAGCGCTCGCGCACCACGGGACAGTCGGTGGCGGTGCTCTTCATCGACCTCGACAAGTTGAAGCACGTCAACGACACCATCGGCCACGCCGTGGGCGACCAGTTGATCGTGGCGATCTCGCGCCGGCTCGCGGCCGCGACGCGCCCGAGCGACCTCGTCGCGCGCATCAGTGGGGACGAATTCACGGTGCTGTGCGAGGGACTCCTCGACGACCAGGTGGCCCTCGACATCGCCGAGCGCATCCGCACCGCGATCACCGGCCCGGTCGTGCTGCAGGGGGTCGAGATCGAGGCGGGAGCGAGCGTGGGCGTCGCGATGTCGACCACCGACCTGCTGGCGAGCGAATCGCCGGCCGACGCCGCCGTCACCCTGCTTCGCTCGGCAGACACGGCGATGTACCGCGCCAAGCAACGCGGCCGCGGGAGATCGGAGTTGTTCTCCGACGACATGCGCGCCGCCGCGCGTGACCGTCAGGTGCTCGGCGCCGAACTCGAGCAGGCGCTCGCGCGCGGCCAGTTCGCCCTCCTCTACCAACCGATCGTGTCGGCCCAGACCGGTCGGACCGTCGCTGTCGAGGCACTGCTGAGGTGGCGGCACCCGGTGCGGGGCGAGATCGCGCCCGCGGAATTCCTCGAACTCGCCGAGGAATCGGGGCTGATCTCCCCGATCGGCGACTGGGTGCTCGCCACCGCCGCGGCGGACGTGGCGCACTGGATCGCCGGTGGTTTCGTCGATGCGCGGCTCGCCCTCCACGTGAACGCGTCGCGACGGCAGCTGTCGGATGCGACCTTCGTCGATCGAACACTGTCGATCCTGCGCGAGCACTCGCTCGACGCCGGTCAACTCGTTCTCGAGACATCGGAGTCCGCGCTCGTGGAGACGAACCCGTCGGTGATGCGCACCGTCAACGCGTTGAAGCGGCTCGGTGTGCGCGTCGCGGTGGACGACTTCGGTGCGGGGCACTCCTCGTTGGCGGCTCTGCGCAGTTTCCCCGCCGACATGCTCAAGTTGGACGGGACACTGGTGCGCGACGTCGGTCGAACCGACGGGGCCGACGACCCGATGGTGCGCTCCCTCATCCAGTTGGCTCACTCGCTCGATCTCACCGTGTGCGCCGAGTGGGTCTCGACCGAGGACCATCTGCAGCGTCTCAAGGTGCTCGGGTGCGATCTCCTGCAGGGCAACCGGATCGCAGAGCCGATCGATGCGGGCCGCTTCGCCGAGCGAGAACGCCGTCGGGCGTCGGTCGGCCCCTCGCCCACCTGAGCCGGGCACCGCGATCGGCCCGGGTCGGGGGCTCAGCCCGGCGGGGGCGGTGCCTGACCCACTCCCGAGAAGTACCCGAGCAGGGGCTGTGCCTCCTTGGCGAGGCGGAAGACGAAAGCATCCCCGGCCCAGCCCGAGTCGACCGGCAGGTTGTACGACACCGATGCCCCATCGGCGAGCGGACGCAACTGGCGGCCCAGATCGACCAGGTCCAGAGCCGGGTCGACGCTCACGGCCGAGGTGACGGCACCGAACACCGACGAGGACTCGAGCGGGTGTCGCGACAGGTACGCGAGTGCATCCTCGGCGAGCCGACCGACGAACATGCGCTGTCGCGCACCGCGGCCCACGTCGCCGGTGCCGTCCTTGCGCCACGATCCGTCGATCTTTTCCTCGAAGAACCGGGAGCGGGCGTACGCGAGCGCCTGCGCCCCGCCGACCTTCTTGCAGGCCCTCTTGCCGATGTAGAAGCCGGTGGCCTTGTCGCGCGAGGGTGCGTCGACGCACACGTGCACTCCCCCGATCGCATCGACCACCCTCTTGAAGCCGCTGAAGTCGATCTCCAGGTAGTGGTGGATCGGGATGTTCAGGGCGCGCTGCACCGTGCGCACGAGCACGTCGGGGCCGCGCTGGTAGGCGGCGTTGATCCTCTGGTGCTGCCCGGAGTCACCGATCTTGACCCACAGGTCGCGCGGAACCGACATCAGCGCGATCTCGCCGGTGCGCAGGTCCCGGCGCACCACGATGATCGTGTCGCTGCGCATGCCGGGAGTCGCATCCTCCGAACCGACCGCGGCGAAATCCTCGTCGTCGGGGTCGGCGCCCACGCGCGAATCGGATCCGACGAGGAGGTAGTTCACGACCTCGTCGCTCGGCCCCGACAGAACGGGGGCGACGGCCTCGAGGCGTGCCACATCGGCGAGTGCCGAGTTCGTGGCCCGCACGATCCCGAGCGCACCCGCGAGCGACAGCACGAGCGCGAACGATGCGGTGATCATCCACCGCGGGGCCCCCGTGAAGCGCGAGAGGGGCCGTTCCGACGTCACCGTCACACGGTAGTCACGGTGATGCGGCGCGGAGATGCACCACCTCGGCGGTGTCCAGACGGTGCGTGATCGCGCATTCATCGAGCACCACGAGACGACCGTCGCGCTCCACCGCGACGGCGTGACCGGTGATCTCCCCCGCGTCGGTGATGGCCCGCACACGATTCCCGATCGTGGCGAGGTGCGTGCAGTACTCGTCGTGGAGAGCCTCCGATCCAAGTGGCAGGACCGCGTCGAGCGCCCCGAGCAGCGCCGCGCACAGGTCGTGCGGCGAGGGGAGCCGGGCCGTCGCGTCGCGCAACGACGCCGCCCCCGGCGGCGACCATCCGATGTTGAGCCCGAGCCCCACGACCGTGAACCCGCCGTGCGTCGTGGCACCGGATTGGGCGAGCACGCCCGCGATCTTGGTGCCGTCGAGGAGCAGGTCGTTGGGCCATTTGATGACCAACTCGACGCCGGTCGTGGAACGGCATGCGACGATCGCCGCGAGGGAGACGCAGCGCACCAGATCGCCCGGGGTGAGACCCGGGTGCTCGCCGGTGCGGAACAGGATCGACACGAGGAGGTTCTGCCCCGACGGTGCCTCCCATGTGCGGTCGCGCCGCCCCCTTCCGGCGATCTGGTGGTCTGCGCGCAGAACAAGTCCGTCGGGCGCCCCCGAGTGGGCCGCAGCCACCAGATCGGTGTTGGTGCTGCCCGTCTCGGCGACTGATTTCACCAGCCACCGCCCGAGTTGGTTCGCACCGGCGAGGTCCATGGGGGCAAGATAGTCCCCTGTGCTGAAGAAGATCCTGGTCGCCAACCGCGGTGAGATCGCAGTGCGCGTGATTCGTGCGGCCCGCGAGATGGGCATCGCGACCGTGGCCGTGTATTCCGAGCTCGACCGCGACTCCCTCCACGTCCGACTCGCCGACGAGGCCTATGCCCTCGGCGGCCAGACCGCCGCCGAGAGCTACCTCAACACCGAGGCGATCCTGGATGCGATCACCAAGAGCGGCGCCGACGGCGTGCACCCCGGGTACGGATTCTTCAGTGAGAACGCCGACTTCGCCCGCGCGATCACGGCGATGGGTGTCGAGTTCATCGGCCCGCCGCCCGAGGCGATCGACGAGATGGGCGACAAGGTGTCGTCGCGCAAGGCCGCTCTGCGCGGTGGCGCCCCGATCGTGCCGGGCACGACCGAGTTCGTCTCGTCCGCGGCCGAAATCACCGCCTTCGGTGACGAGAACGGCTGGCCAGTCGCGATCAAGGCCGCCTTCGGCGGTGGCGGACGCGGGATGAAGGTGGTGCACTCGGCCGACCAGGTGCAGGACGCGATGGACTCGGCGCAGCGCGAGGCGCGCAACTTCTTCGGCCGCGACGAGATTTACGTCGAGCGCTACCTCACGTGGCCGCGCCACATCGAGGTGCAACTGGTCGGCGACAAGCACGGCAACGTGGTGTGGGTCTCGACCCGCGACTGCTCGGCACAGCGCCGCCACCAGAAACTGATCGAGGAGGCGCCGGCACCGGCGCTGCCCGACGGCGTCGAGGAGGCGATGGGCGGGGCCGCCGTGAAGGCCGCCAAGGCCGTCGGCTACTGGAACGCCGGCACGGTCGAGTTCATCTACCAGGACGGCGATTTCTTCTTCCTCGAGATGAACACCCGGCTCCAGGTGGAGCACCCCGTCACCGAGATGATCACGGGGATCGACCTCGTCGAGTGGCAGATCCGCGTGGCCTCGGGTGAGAAGCTCCCGATGACCCAGAAGCAGGTTCTCGCCGCGCGTCGCGGACACGCGATCGAGATCCGGATCAACGCGGAGGACCCGGCCGGTGGCAAGTTCCTCCCCTCTCCGGGACCGATCACGAGGCTGGTGACACCGGACGGCTTCGGTGTGCGCTTCGACGGCGGGTATCAGTCGGGTGACTCGATCAGCCAGTACTACGACAACCTCGTCGGCAAACTCATCGTGTGGGGCCGCGACCGCGACATGGCGATCGCTCGCACGATCCGCGCGCTCGAGGAGATGGTCGTGGAGGGAATCGCCACGACCATTCCGGCCGATCTGGCGATACTCAAGCACCCCGATTTCGCTGCGTGTTCGCACTCGACCAAGTGGGTCGAGGAGCGACTCGACCTCTCGGGCGTCTCGGCGACCCCCGCCGCGCCCCCTGTCGAGAGCGACGAGCCCCTCGTGCAGCGCACCACCACTGTCGAGGTGAACGGTCGTCGATTCGACGTGAAGATGTGGGTGCCCGAGACCGCGGGTGTCGCGGCTCCCGCCAGGGCGAGGAAGACCGCACGCGCGTCGTCGGGTGGTGCCGGCGGCGGCCCGGGTGGCGGCAGCGGCAAGGTGAGCGTGCCGATGCAGGGCACGATCGTCAAGATCCTCGTCGAGGTCGGCCAGCGCGTCGAGGCGGGCCAGGGCGTGGTGGTGCTCGAAGCGATGAAGATGGAGAACCAGATCGAGGCCGACAAGTCGGGAACGGTCAAATCCATCAACGTCAAGCCCGGCGACACCGTGGGCGCCGGAGACATCGTCGTCGAGATCGAGTGAGCCGCCGCTACTCGGCGACGCAATCCGAAGCCGCCGCTACTCGGCGACGCAATCCGAAGCCGCCGCTACTCGGCGACGCAATCCGAAGCCGCCGCTACTCGGCGACGCAATCCGAAGCCGCCGCTACTCGGCGGCTTCTGTCAACGCTTCGGCGAGGGAGGGATGCACCAGAAGGCTCTCGAGGATGTCGGACACCTTCAGGTTCGCGGTCACCGCAAGCGCCACCACACTGATCAACTCGCCTGCATGGCGACCCACGATCGTTCCCCCGAGCACCACACCGGTGTTCGGGTCCGAGATCAGCTTCACGAACCCGTGCGGATCGTTGTGGATCAGCGCCTTCGGTGTCGAGGAGAACGGCACCTTGGTCACCCGGATCTTGCGACCCGACGAGAACGCCTCGGCCTCGGCCAGCCCCACATCGGCGATCTCGGGCTGGGTGAAGATCGCCGACGCCGCCTTGTCGTAGTCGAGCACGCGGTGGTCCACGCGCAGCATGCCCATCACGTGCTCGGCGATCTTGCGTCCCTGCATCGAGGCCACCGACGACAGCGGCAACTTCCCGCTCACGTCGCCCGCGGCGTAGATGTGCGGGACATTGGTGCGGCAGTAGGCGTCCACACCGATGTAACCGCGCTCGTCGAGCTTCACCCCGGCGTCATCGAGCCCGATGCCCTCCACGTTCGCATCCGATCCGATCGCCAGCACCGCATGGGTCCCGCGTGCGACACGACCGTCGTCGCACCGCACGACCACCTCGTCACCCTCGTGCTCGATCGACTGCGCGCGGGCACCCTTCAACAGTTTCACCCCGCGCGCGAGGAACCGGTCCTCCAGCGCGGCGGCGGCCTCGGCATCCTTGCCGGGCAGCACCTGCTGGCGGCTGACCACGAGCGAGACCTCGGAACCGAACGAGGAGAACATGTGGACGAACTCCACTCCCGTCACACCGGAGCCGACAACCACGATGCTCTTCGGGAAGACCTTCGGTGGGTAGCAGTCGCGGGTCGTGAGGATGCGCTCGCCGTCGGGTGAGCACCATGTGGGGATGCGCGGACGCGAACCCGTGGCGACGAGGAACGCATCACCCTCGATCCGCGCCTCGCCCTCTGCGGAGGTCACCACGACCTCCCGATCCGAGACGAAGCGGGCCTCGCCGCGCAGGATCGTCACGCCCTGGCTCTGGAGGAGCTCGGTCGTGGTCGACTGGATCCGCCCGACGATCCCCGAGATCCGCTCGGCGATCGAATCGACATCGATCTCCACGTCGTGCTGCTCGATCCCCATGCCGGCGAACCGCTTGGTCGCGCTCATCGCACCACCCGTTGCGATCATCGCCTTGGAGGGGATGCAATCGAGCAGGTGGGCCGCCCCTCCCACGATCTCGCGCTCCACGAGCGTCACCTGGGCACCGAACCGCGCGGCCCATGTGGCGGCCGAGTTTCCCGCGGGACCCCCGCCGATGATCACGAGATGGGTGCCGTTGCTCACGCTCCCGAGGCTACCGATGCGTCTCGCACCGGGAGCGGAACCGGTGTGACACCCAATGCACTTCGGTGACCATCCCCGCAAGAACTACCGTGTGTGACATTGTGAGCGGTGAGTCCCCCGGATCAAAACACACCTCGGGCCGGGTGGATGGCGAGGTGGACCACGAAGCGACGGTCGGCGACTCGGGGGCCGATGACCCGGCGGCCGGTCTCGAATTCGAGCGGAACCGCCGCACCGCGCACATCGACGCACTCCGCGGTGCGGGAACCAACCCCTACCCGCACCGCTTCGACCGCACCCACACCCTCGGCGAGCTCCGCGAGCTCCACGGTGCGCTCGAACCCGGCACCGAGACCGACGTCCCGGTCCGCGTCGCGGGCCGGATCATGCTCAAGCGCGACCAGGGCAAGTTGATCTTCATCACCGTGCAGGACCGCACCGGCACGATCCAATTGTTCGTGTCCAAGTCCGAGGTCGGCGAGGACGGGTTCGCGGCCATCGTGGAGTTGGACCTCGGCGACTGGGTGGGTGCAGCCGGAATCATGATGGCCACGCGCAAGGGCGAGCTCTCCGTGAAGACCTCGTCGGTCAGCCTGCTGTCCAAGGCCGTGCGCCCCATGCCCGACAAGTGGCGGGGGCTCTCCGATGTCGAGACCAGGTACCGCCAGCGCTACGCGGACCTGATCGTGAACGACGAGGCGCGGCGCATGTTCGCGGTGCGCCACGAGATCATCGCCAGTTTCCGGCGCACCCTGCACGATCACGGCTTCATCGAGGTGGAGACCCCGGTGCTGCATGTCGAGGCGGGCGGAGCACCCGCCACGCCGTTCGTGACGCACCACAACGCCCTCGACATGCAGCTGTACCTGCGCATCGCACTCGAGTTGCACCTGAAGCGACTGATCGTGGGCGGCATGGAGCGCGTCTACGAGATCGGCCGCGTGTTCCGGAACGAGGGCCTCTCGAGCCGCCACAATCCCGAGTTCACGTTGATGGAGCTGTACCAGGCCTTCGGTGATTACACGGAGATGATGGGGATCACCGAGCACCTCATCACGACAGCGGCGCGCGACGCCACCGGGTCCTCCGTGGTGACGATCGACGGGACCGAGATCGATCTCGCCGTCGGCTGGCGCAGGGCACGGATGATCGACCTGGTGGCCGAGGCGACCGGCAGGGAGGTGCACCCGAACCAGCCGCGCGAGACGCTCGTCGCGCTCGCCGCCGAGCACGAAGTGCGGGTCCAGCCCTACTGGGGCACCGGCAAGATCATCGAGGAGCTCTTCGGGGCCACCGCTGAGTCGTCGCTGCGCGAGCCCACCTTCGTGACGCACCACCCGGTGGAGGTGAGCCCGCTCGCACGGGTCGACCCGGCCGATCCGCACCTGACGGAGAGATTCGAGTTGCACGTCGGCGGTCGTGAGCTCGCCAACGGCTACAGCGAGTTGAACGACCCGCGCGAGCAGCGCGCCCGCTTCGAGGACGAGCAGCGCGCCAAGGATGCGGGCAACCTCGAGGCCGGCACGGTCGACGAGGACTACCTGCGCGCGCTCGAGTACGGCATGCCGCCCACCGGGGGCCTCGGCATCGGCATCGACCGTCTCACTATGCTGATCAGCGGCGCCCAGTCGATCCGCGACGTGATCCTGTTCCCCACACTGCGACCGGAGGTGTTCTGATGACCGCGAACGAGACCTGCGCCTGGGGTGCGGGCATCGAGACCCTCGATGCCGACGGCGCCGTGTTGGAGGTGCGGTTCCGCGCACTCGGCCTCGGCGAGATGCCCGCGTCGTTGCCCTCGATCGACCCGGCCGTCGACACCGATCCGGAGCGCGCCGTCGCCCTCCGAGCCGTCACGGTGTCGATCGACACCGCGTCGGCGCCGCGCGACACCGCCGACGCATGGTTGCGGCTCCATCTGTTCTCCCACCGTCTCGTGCTGCCCCGCACACAGAACCTCGACGGCCTCTTCGGATTGCTCCAGAACGTGGCGTGGACCACCCGCGGCCCGGTCCCCCTCGCGGCGCTCGAGTCCGTCAGGTGGAACCTGGCCCGCAAGGGTGAGCACCTCGTCGTCCACGGAGTCGACAAGTTCCCGCGCATGACCGACTACGTGGTGCCGTCGGGGGTGCGGATCGCCGATGCGGGCCGGGTGCGGCTCGGTGCGCACCTCGCGGCGGGCACCACGGTGATGCACGAGGGCTTCTGCAACTTCAACGCCGGCACTCTCGGTGTCTCGATGGTCGAGGGCCGCATCTCCCAGGGCGTGGTCGTGGGAGACGGCAGCGACATCGGTGGTGGCGCCTCGATCCAGGGCACGCTCTCGGGAGGCGGCAAGGAGATGGTCACGATCGGCGAGCGGTGCCTGCTCGGTGCCAACGCGGGACTCGGGATCAGCCTCGGCAACGACTGCATCGTCGAGGCCGGCCTCTACGTCACCGCCGGAACCGTCGTGATCGACCCCTCCGGCAACGCGATCAAGGCGCGACTCCTCTCGGGCCAGGACAATCTGTTGTTCCGCCGCAACTCGCTCACCGGCACCGTCGAGGCGATCTCGCGGTCGGGTTCCTGGGGCGGCCTGAACGCCGATCTCCACAAGAACTGATGACACCCGACGATCTCGAATCCCTCATCCATCGCCGTGCGAGCGGGATGACGATCGATCGCGAGGCCTCCGTCGACGAGACGGTCATCGCCCGTGTCGTCCGCGCCGCGGTCGCAGCACCGAACCACCGCAAGACCCGTCCGCTGCGCGTGGCCGTGCTGCGCGGAGATGCACGGCTGCGCTTCGGGGAGGCCGTCGCCGACGTGATGGCCGCCCGGGGCGAGGAGAAGAACAGGGTCGACAAGACCCGCGGGAAGTACGGACGCGCACCCGTTGTTCTCGTCGTCGCGGCCGCCGAGGGCGAGAGCGGGCTCGAGACCGATGAGAACCGCTACTCGGTGGCGGCCGGGATCCAGAACATGCTGCTCATGATCGAGTCGTTCGGGATGACCGCGCTGTGGAGCTCGCCCACCAAGGGCGCAAACACCGAGATGGCCGCGTTCTGCGGGTTCGCCGAGACCGATCACGTGCTCGGGGTCGTCTATCTCGGTCACTCGGCACGACCCGCTCCCCCGCGGGATCGTCCCGATCCGACGGTGAACTGGATCGACTGATCGCGCGTCGCTCTCAGCCGATGCGCACGCCCATCCCGCCGTCCACGGCCAGCAGCACACCGGTGACGAACCCCGCATCGTCGGAGGCCAGGTACAGCACCGCGTGGGCCGTGTCCCACGCGGTTCCCATCCGGCCGCGCAGGGGCACGCGCGCGTCGCGCCCGGCGCGCACATCCTCGGTGCTGCGGCCGGTCGCCGCGGCGATGCCCTCGACGGCCATCGGGGTGTCGATGAACCCCGGCAGCACCGCGTTGCACCGCACACCGTGCTTGGCATTGGTGTTCGCGACGCTGACGGTGAGCCGGTTCACTGCCGCCTTCGAGACCTCGTAGGCCAATTGCGTCGCACCGGCGAGGGAGGCGAGAGAGGAGATGTTCACGATCGAGCCGGCACCCTCGCGGCGCATGGGGCCGAGCACCGCGCGCACGATGCGCCATGTGCCGGTGAAGTTCACCTCGAGCGTGCGCTCGAGCACCTCGTCGGACACGATGTGGGCCGGCCCGTCACCCGACAGACCGATGCCCACATTGTTCACCACGATGTCGATCCCACCCCAGAGCGACCCGGCATGCTCCACGAGTCGCTCACCGGCGTCGGGGGCGGTGATGTCGAGTGCCATCGCAGTGGCGACCCCACCGTGCGCGACGATCTCGGCGGCGGTCCCCTCGGCGCGTGCGGGCACCCTGTCCACACACAGGACCTCGGCGCCCTCGCGCGCGAGCAACAATGCCGTGGCCCTGCCGTTGCCGAGTGTCTCGCCGGGAGTCTGACCCGCTCCGACGACGATCGCGCGCTTTCCCGCGACCCGTCCCCCCGCGGTCATCACGGTCTCAGTGGCCCGGCTGGTAGGTACCGAACACGTCGCGCAGGGCGTCGCTCACCTCGCCGAGGGTCGCGTGCGCGCGGAGGGCATCCTTCATCGGATACAGGAGATTGTCCGTCCCGCGTGCCGCGGTGCGCACCGCCTCGAGCGCGGACGCGACACGGGCCTGGTCACGGTCGGCCTTGAAGGCCTTGAGGCGCGCCACCTGACCGACCGCGAGGCTCGGGTCGATCGGGAAGACATTCGGCTTGGACTCGGTGTCGACGGTGAACTTGTTGACCCCCACGATCACGCGGTCGTTGTCGTCGACCGACTTGGTGTAGGAGTAGGCGCTGTCGCCGATCTCGTCCATCTGGAAGCCGGCCTCGATCGCCTCGACCGCGCCACCCATCGCATCGATCCGCTCGATGTAGGCCCACGCGAGTCGCTCGACCTCGTCGGTGAGGGCCTCCACGAAGTACGACCCCGCGAGCGGGTCCGGGGTGTCGGCCACGCCGCTCTCGTACCCGATGATCTGCTGCGTGCGCAGTGCGATGCGGGCCGCCTCCTCGGTGGGGAGCCCGAGCGCCTCGTCGTAGCCGTTCGTGTGGAGCGACTGGGTGCCCCCGAGCACGGCCGCGAGCGACTGGACCGAGACCCGCACCACGTTGTTGAGCGGCTGCTGGGCGGTGAGGGTGCTGCCACCCGTCTGGGTGTGGAACCGCAGCAACTTGCTCGCCTCTTTCTTCGCACCGAAGCGCTCCGTCATGATGCGGTGCCACATGCGGCGGCTGGCACGGAACTTGGCCACCTCCTCGAAGAAATTGTTGTGGCCGTTCCAGAAGAAGGACAGGCGAGGTGCGAAGTCGTCGACGTCGAGTCCGGCGTCGACGGCGGCCTGGACGTAGGCGATCGCGTTCGCGAGCGTGAAGGCGATCTCCTGCACCGCGGTGCTTCCCGCCTCGCGGATGTGGTAGCCGGAGATCGAGATCGTGTTCCACTTCGGCACGTGCGCCGAGCAGTAGGCGAAGATGTCGGTGATCACTCGCATCGACGGCCGCGGCGGGTACACGTAGGTGCCGCGCGCGATGTACTCCTTGAGGAGGTCGTTCTGGATCGTGCCACTGATGGCCGAGGCCGGCACACCCTGCTCCTCACCGACCAGTTCGTACATGAGCAGCAGGATCGCCGCCGTCGAGTTGATCGTCATCGAGGTCGAGACCTTGTCGAGCGGGAGGTCCTTGAGCAGCAGCCGCATGTCGTCGAGACTGCTGATCGCGACCCCGACCTTGCCGACCTCTCCCTCGGCACGGGGATGGTCCGAGTCGTACCCCATCTGGGTGGGCAGGTCGAAGGCGCACGACAGACCGGTCTGACCGGCCCGGAGGAGGAACTTGAACCGTTCGTTGGTGGACTCCGCCGAGCCGAAACCGGCGTACTGGCGCATGGTCCAGAGTCGACCTCGGTACATCGTCGGGTAGACGCCGCGCGTGTAGGGGGGCTTGCCCGGCTCGCCCAGGCGGTCGGCCGCCTCCCAGTCGCCGAGCGATCCGGCTGTGTAGAGGGGTTCGATCTCGATGCCCGAGTCGGTGCGCTTGCTCCCGTCGGTCGTGGTGTCGTCAGCCATGCGGCAAGGCTACGAGCCGGGCACCGCGGCGACCCAAGCCGGTCCCCTCAGCGCGCAGCGACGAGCGCGATCTCCATCGACCACTCCGGGCGCGCGAGAGCCGGCACGGTGACGAGCGTGCTGGCGGCCCGGTGGTCCCCCATCACCTCGTCGCGCACCGCCATCACCGAGGCGAGATCAGCCGGAAGGGTCTCCCGTGCCACCACGTAGGTGGTGATGCTCACGACGTCGGCGATCCCCATGCCGGAGGACCGCAGGATCTCGATCAGGTTGGCCCAGACGCACCTCGCCTGGCCCTCCAGCGACGAGGGCACCGTCCCGTCGGGCATCGTGGGCACCACTCCCGAGGTGAAGACCATCGTGGCCGGGCCGTCGACGCGCACCGCATGGGCGTACTTGGCCGCGGGCGGCGCCAAGTGCTCGGGGCGCACCTCACTGATCGGCATGGCTGATTCCCATCACCGCCATTGTGCCCTAGGGTTGGGGTATGACCATCACTCCAGACGCACCGGTGACACAGCCCCGCCAGATCGACGGCGTGCCCCTCACCCCCAAGGACGTGACCACCCTCTACATGGAGGACCTCGCGCCGAAGCCCACCGTCGAGGCAGAGCGTGAGTGGCGCAAGCAGAAGCTCGCCGGCTCGCTGCGCATCTTCGGCCGATTCGGATTCGGCGAGGGCGTGGCCGGGCACATCACGGCGCGCGACCCCGAATTCCCCGAGCTCTTCTGGGTGAACCCGCTCGGTCTGTCGTTCCGCCACGTGCGCGTGTCGGACCTGATCCTCGTCGACCACGAGGGCCATGTCGTCTACGGCGAGCACAGCGTCAACCGCGCCGCCTACGTGCTGCACTCGGCGGTCCACGAGGCACGGCCCGATGTCGTGGCCGCCGCACACGCCCACAGCGTCTACGGCAAGGCGTTCTCGAGCCTCGGCATCCCCCTCGACCCGCTGACACAGGACTCGTGTGCGTTCTACGAGAACAACACCGTGATCTCGGACCACGGTGGCGCCGTGGTGTTCGAGGTCGAGGCGGGCCGGGACTTCGCGCGCGCCTTCGGCGACAACCGAGCAGCCATCCACCAGAACCACGGTCACTTCACCGTGGGGACCACGATCGACTCGGCGGTGTTCTGGTACGTGTGCTTCGAGCGGTGCGCCCAGGCCCAATTGGCCGCCATGGCGGCGGGCACGCCCAAGCACATCCCGCACGATCTCGCCGTGTACACCCGCGAGAACGCCGGCAACGAGATCACCGGCTGGATGCACTTCCAACCGCTGTGGCAGGAGATCTGCCGCACCGATCCCGATCTGTTCGACTGACCCGGATCGACCCCACCCCGTGACCCTCCGGGAATCGGTGTCCCTGCGCGCCTCCGCGATGCTGGAGCGCTCGCCGGCTGAATTCCTCTTCCTCCTCTCCGCTGCCGGCCAGTACGCCGGCGCCGTGATCGCGATCGGGCTCTTCGATGACCTCTCCCCCGCGACAGTCGCGTGGTTGCGGGTGCTGTCGGCGGCGGTCATCCTCCTCGCCGTCGGTCGTCGCGCGCACCACACCAACTGGAGCGCCCACGACCTCGCATGGGTCGGGATCTTCGGCGCTTCGACGGCGCTCATGAACCTGTTCTTCTACCTCGGTATCGAGAGTCTCCCCCTCGGCAAGGGAGTGGCGATCGAGTTCATCGGCCCGGTCGCAGTGGCGGCCGCACGCACCCGCACCGCGCGCAACTGGTGGGCTCTGGTGCTCGCGGCCGGTGGTGTCGTGGTGCTGGGTGGAGTGGAATTGGGCGATGAGCCCCTCGCGCTGTTGTTCATCCTCGTGGCATCGGTGATGTGGGCGGGATACATCGTGGCAGGATCCCGGGTCGCGCTCGGCGAGCGCGGCGTGGCCGGACTGGGCCTCGGCATGGCGATGGGATCGCTCGTGATCATGCCCTTTTCACTCGCCGATGCGGGCACGGCGCTCACGACCCCCTCCCTGCTCGGCGCGTGCGTGCTGGTGGGACTCCTCTCGAGCGTGGTCGGCTACGGCATCGACCAGTCGACACTGCGGCGGATCCCGATGCGCCGGTTCTCGGTGCTCCTCGCGCTGCTCCCGGTGTGCGCGATGGTGTTCGGCCTCGTCTTCCTCGACCAGACACCGACCCTGATCGACCTCGGTGGAATGGCGCTCGTTCTCGCGGGCGTGGCGATCCAGGAGCGCGAGGAGATCGAGCGCCACCAACCAGTCGGCACCACCACCTAGCGTTGCCGCATGTCCCCGACGCGGCGCGCCGTCTCCGTGATCGCCACTGCCCTGGCCGGGTCCCTCGTCGCAACCCTCGTCAGCCCCGGGCTCGCACCACGAGCGGGTGCGACCCCCGCCCCACCGGTCGCCACCACGGTGCCCCCGACCGTGCCCGCGCCCGCCACCGCCACCGCCCCGACTCCCCTTCCCTCTGCTGCGCTCGTGGTGAACGGTCGCGGAAACGGCCACGGCCGCGGCATGAGCCAGTGGGGCGCGTATGGATGGGCCACGAAGAAGGCCCTCGCGTGGCAGGACATCCTCCTCTTTTATTACGGCGGGAACGGCCGGACGGTGGCACTGCTGACCGAGACCGACGCAGCGTCGGCACCGGGGGGACTCATGACCGTGCGACTGACCGCCCTCGACAACACCCAGACCGCGGTGCTCAGCGACACCAGTGCCCTCTCGTGGTCGGGGGCGCCCGGCACCTTCGGTGCCTTCGTGGCACGGCAGGTGGCACGCGACGTCTTCGATGTCTGGGCCGCCCCGAAACCCGCGTGCGGTGCACCGTCGGGCGACCCCACCGGCTTCACCCAGGTGGGCAACGACGTGAAGGGACCCGTCGAGTTCACCGTCCCCAAGTCGGCCGACCCTCTCGCGACCTCGCCGGGAGAGATGATCGGCGTGTGCGAACCACCGTCGACCGAGGCAAAGCGCGGACGGGTGCGCTACTACCGCGGCACGGTGCGGGCAGTGAGTGATGCGACCGGGGCGGCGCGCACCGTGAATGCCGTCGCCGTCGAGTCGTATGTGCGCGGAGTGGTGCCGCGCGAGTCACCCCCGGGCTGGGGCGATGGCGCCGGAGGCGCGGGCATGAACGCACTGCGCGCCCAGGCGGTTGCTGCGCGCAGCTACGGCCTCACCGAGTCCCGGTACACCTACGCCAAGACCTGTGACAGCATGGACTGCCAGGTCTACGGCGGAGCAGTGCGCCGCAGTGTCGGCTCGAAGGTCTACGAGACGCTCGAGCACCCGCTCTCGGACACCGCGGTGGCAGAGACGGTGAACTTCGTCGTCAAGGACACTGCGGGCCGCCTCGTGCGCACCGAGTACACGTCCTCGAACGGGGGCCGCACCGCCGGGGGCACCTTCCCGGCAAAGGACGACGAGGGTGACCTGCTCGCCGACGCGGCCCAGCAGGTGTGGACCCGGGTGTTCAGTGCCTCCGAGGTGCAGAAGCGATACCCCTCGATCGGTGTCTTCATGTCGGCCGTCACCACCCACGACGGACTCGGTGGAGAGTGGAACGGCTACGCGTTGTCGGTCACCATCTCGGGAACCGCGGGCCGCGTCATTCGCAGTGGCCCCCAATTCAGGCGCGACTTCGACCTCTACAACCACTGGTTCGAGACCTCCACCGTCACCGGTGCCGATCCGGCGGCGGCACCGGTGGGTCGGGTGCTGCTGGTGGGCGACTCGGTCTCGGAGTCGATCGCCACAGAGTTCGCCGCCCTCGTCACGCCCGCCTACCCCGCGATGGACTTCCAGGCCTGTTCCGGCCGAGGCATGGCGGGCGCGGACTGCAACGCGCCACAGAGCCCGCCGAGCCTCGACCTCGACGGCGTCGGTGTGGTCAATGCCTCCGAGTCGCCCGCGGCGGCGATCATTGCGCTCGGCTACAACGACGACCCCGCCACCTTCGAGGGTGAACTGCAACAGATGCTCTCGGCTCTCACCGCAAAGGGCGTGCAACGGATCATCTTCGTGGCGCTGTCGACGCGCAGCACCACCCGCAACTACGCACGGATCAACGAGCTCGTCGTGGCGGCCTCGGCGGTCAACCCGGCGATCACGGTGCTCGACTGGAACACCGCGAGCGCAGAGACCGCGCGTTGGCGGTGGTTCGAGAACTCCTCGTTGTGCTGTTGGGTGCACCTCTCGGCGAGCGGGCAGGCGGAGTTCGCACTCTTCCTGCGCCGTCAACTGGATGCACTGCGCGCACAGGGGATGCTCCCCGTGTCGGCGCCGGCGGTGCCGGTGCTGCTCGGCCTGCCTCTGAAGAAGAGCAACGCGGGCGTCATGGTCTCGTCCGTCCAACGACGCCTGAACCGGGCCCTCAACCTGACGGGCCGCAAGAGACTGGCAACCGACGGCGCCTTCGGTGCAGCGACGGATCGCGCGGTGCGCACCTTCCAGGCCGCGACCGCCCTGCCCGTGACCGGGGAGATCGACCGGACCACATGGGATGCACTCGGGCTCGCGGGGAGGTCCGATCTCACGATCCTGCGCGTCGGCACGTTCCACCCCGCCGTGGCCACGGTCCAGACCGCACTCGGCAAGGTTCTCCGCAAGAAGATCCCCGCCACCGGGCGCTACGACGAATCACTCGCCGCCCTCGTGCGCGAGTTCCAAAAGAACGTCGCGCTCAAGCCCTCGGGTCGGGTCGGGCCCTCCACCTGGGCGGCACTGATGGCAGCCGCCGCGCGCAGCTGAGCCACACCGACGGGCCCGCTCAGCCGACGAAGCGTTCCTTCCACGCCTCGTCGCTGACGAGATCGGGATAGGCCGCGCGGTAGTCGCGCTTCAACCGGCCGTACGTGCGCGCGAGACGCCAGGACGTGGCGAACACCTCGCGTTGGATCGCCACGAACCTCTTGTAGTCGCGTTCGCAGAGGAAGCCCTCCTCCACCCGCGGGTGGCGGTAGAGGATCGTGTCGTGACGGATCGCCAGGCCGACCGCGCGCACGTCGATCTGGGCCACTCCGGTCCCCCTCGACTTCATGAACCGGGGCAACCACCGGCCCGCCCCGGTGAGCGGTGAGAGGAGGAACCCACCGAGGCGCACCACTTTCGGGCGGGGCGAGGTGAAGCCGAGGCTGCTCAGGTCCGCGGACAGCGGTCCGGCCTTCTCCTCGTCGACCCGGCGAACCTCGTCGTGGCGTGCCGCATGGTCGATCCCGGCCCAGGCCGCGGGGCCGGCGAGGAAGTCCTCCATCCCGCGGATCATGAACTCGGCGCTCGCGTAGCGGTGCGAGTACGCGTTGCGGAACCCGAACCCCAGGTACCGCCACGCCAGGTGCCACCACTTGTGGTCGTCGAACACCAGAGTGTCGATGAGCGCGAAGTTGCGGATCTCGTAGTAGAGCGACGTCGGATTGTTCTTCAGCGCGAAGTCGGCGTGCCACACCACGATGCCGTTCATCGTGACCGTGTGGCGTCCGGTGTGCATCAGCCCGAAGGCGACGTCGTCACCGCGCACGAAGACCGGCAGGGGATTCTCGGTGCCGAGGTGCATCGGGAAGACCGTGTACCACCACGCGGAGTAGGCGATCTCGGGCTCGATCTTGTCGCGCACGACCTCGGCGCGCTTGCGCAGGTCGACCTCGCGACCGATCGCACGCAACGGATACACGCTGCGGAACTCGTACTCGGATCCCGCCTCGAACTGCATCCACGGCTGCTCCTCGCTGATCATCGCGCCGTGGACACAGAGATCCTCCGACACTGCGTGCGACAACAGGGCGATCGTGCGCAGGATCGACTCGGGCTCGAGCCGTATGTCGTCGTCCATGAAGGCCACATGGGTGCTCCACCCCTCCTCACGGAACTCGATCAGTCCGCGCGCGAAACCGCCGGCTCCCCCGAGGTTCGGGTTCGGCACGAGCCGCACCGGGGCACCGGCGGGAATGGCGGGCTCGAGGTTGCGTGCGTTGTCGACCACCACCACGCGCAGGCGACCGCGCACCGCGGGATCGTTCGCCTCGAGGGCCACGAGGCTCGCGATCGTGGCGAGCACGTACTGCTGACGGTTGAAGGTGGTGATCGCCACCCCCATGCGCACCTCGCGCACCGGTGCGGTGCGCGTGAGCCATTCGCCACCGTGGACGACCACTCCGTCGGCGAGTGCCGTCACCGCCACATAGAACGACTCGGCCCCCACCGCACGCATGTCGTCGCACCAGAGCTCGGCCTCCTCGACCGAGGCCGCGACCACCGTGTCCACACCGTCGGCGTATGCGACCAGCTCGACCAGTGCGGGCCCGGTGATGCACATCCGCGCGCCGAGATCGGCGAGATTCGTCAGGCGACTCCAGCGACCCGCCGAAAAGACCCCGAACGCCGTGTCGAAGGTGACCTTGCCACCCGAGGCCAAGGTGATGCCGTCGGCGGCGGTGTCACCATCGCGACACCTGGCATAGAGCGTGGGTTCGGCGAAACCGGGTGCGGGCGGGTTCATCCTGCCGAGAAGCCGGGCCATGCCCCCAGTCTCACAGGGGATCGACCACCAGTGAGCGCATCGGAGAATTCTTCACCCGGGACTCGATGAAGACCCGGGCCACCTCGAGCGCCTCCTTGATGGTCACGTCCATGTCCAGGTAGCGGTAGGTGCCGAGCCGACCGAGGAAGGTGACCCCGGTGGCGGACCGCGCCGCGCTCACGTAGTCGTGGAGCTGTGCCTTCTCCTCCACCAGACGGATCGGGTAGTACGGGATGTCCCCCTCGCCCGCGAGGCGGCTGAACTCGGTGAAGGTCACCGTCCTGTCATGGGACTCCCAGGGGGCGAAGTGCTTGTGCTCGGTGACCCGCGTGTGGGGGACGTCGACATCGCAATAGTTCAGGACCGGGCACCCTTGGTGGTCACCCCCGGATTCGTCCGCGACGAAGTCGAGCGTGCGGTACCCGAGTCGGCCGTGGCGGTGGGCGAACCACTCATCGATCGGGCCGGACCAGAACACGTGCTCGGCGTCGGTGAGGTCCCCCGCCGACACCTGGCGACCGAGCGAGACCTCGATGAGGGGATGGTCGAGCATCGCCTCCACGATCGGGGTGTACCCGTTGCGCGGGATCGCCTGCCACGGATGGTTGAAGTAGCTGTCCTCGTAGGAGAACCGCAGCGGCAGCCGCGCCAGGATCGATGCCGGCAGTTCACTCGGCGCCATCCCCCATTGTTTCTGCGTGTACCCGGCGAAGAACGCCTCGTAGAGCTCGCGACCGACGAACTTGAGGGCCTGGTCCTCGAACGAGACCGGCTCGCCGATCGAGGAATCGGCCTTGCCGGCGATGAACGCGCGGGCCTGCGCGGGCGTGAACGTCGTGCCGAAGAATTGGTTGATCGTGTGCAGGTTCACCGGCAGCGAGTAGACCCTCCCGGCCGACACCGCCTTGACCCTGTGGTTGTAGGGAACCATGTCACCGAACCGGTTGATGTAGTCCCACACCTCGGCATGCCCGGTGTGGAAGATGTGCGGCCCATAGACATGGACCATCACTCCGTTGTCATGCCGCTCGGTGTGGGCGTTGCCCGCGACATGGGACCTTCCGTCGACGACCCACGAGGCGATTCCGGCCTCTGCCAGCTGGCGCGCGACCACCGCACCGGAGAATCCGGCACCGACGATGACGATGGGTGCGGTCACGCGAACGACGCTAGTTGCTCGGGTCCGCTCCCACGGGGCGTGGTGACGACGACTCGAGCCGGTGTCAGTGCGACAGACCCGGGGCGCAGAGCCCGTCGAGCTCCATGATCTGGATGCGGTCGCGGTTCTCCCACGTCACCTCGTTCGAGGGGTCGGGACGAAGGTTGAAGACCCGGAACGACATCTCGGTGGTGTCCACGGCGAGGATCCGACCGATCAACGGATCGCCCAGATCGAGCAGGATCTTCAACGTCTCGAGCGCCTGGATCGACCCGATGATCCCGGGCAGCACGCCCAGCACACCGGCCTCGGCGCACGAGGGAGCCAACTCGGCCGGCGGCGGCACCGGAACCATGTCGCGGTACGTCGGCCCGCGCAACGGGTGGAACACCGACACCATCCCCTCGAACCGGAAGATGCTCCCGTGCACGACCGGGATGCCGAGCTTCACGCTGGCGTCGTTCAGGAGATACCGGCTGGGGAAGTTGTCGGCGCCGTCGACGATCACGTCATATCCCTCGATGATCCCCATGATGTTGTCGGCCGACAACCGCGCGTCGTAGGTGACGACATCGACGTCGGGGTTCAACTTCGTGAGGGTCTGGCGGGCCGAGTCGACCTTGCGCTGGCCGACCCGGTCGAGGTTGTGGAGGATCTGGCGTTGAAGGTTCGACTCGTCCACCTCGTCCATGTCGACGATCCCGATCGTGCCGACCCCTGCCGCCGCCAGGTACAGCGCGGCGGGCGATCCGAGCCCGCCGGCTCCCAGCATCAGCACCTTGCTGCCGAGCAACTTGGCCTGGCCCTCGATGCCGACCTCGGGCAGCAGGAGATGGCGCTGGTAGCGATTGCGCTGGTCGGCCGTGAGCGTGACAGGGGCGAGCCACGCGCGTCCCTCGTCCTTCCACTTGCCAAAGCCCCCCGCCATGGAGAGCACGTTCGTGTACCCGAGTTCCTGCATGGTCGCGGCCGCGAAGGCGCTGCGCACGCCACCGGCGCAATACACGACGATTTCTTGGTTCTTGTCGGTGGCGCGTCCCTCGATCTGGGCCTCGAGGTGCCCACGGGGGATGTGCAGTGCACCGGGGAGTGCACCCTGGTCGAACTCGTCGGGCTCGCGCACGTCGAGCACGAGCACGCCACCGGAATTGATGCGGGCCTCGGCGGTCGCAGTGTCGACTTCGACGATCCTGGACTTTGCCTGGGCGAGAAGATCCCTGAATGACGGCATGCGAAAAATCCTACCGTCGGGGTCGGGATTTCAGTCTCGGGTGACCCCGCGCCGGACCGTCGCCGGCGATGCTCAGCCCCGACGGGCGGCGGCCACGATCGACACCAACGCCGGAGTGATCGAGCCCACCACGACCCGATCCGCGTAGCCGTCCATCGCCGTGGGTTCACCGTTCACGATCACCACCCGGGCTCGCGATGCTCGCGCACGCGGCACCACCATGTTCGCCGGTGAGACCTGCAGCGTGCTGCCCACCGCGAGAAGCAGATCGCACTCCTCGGCCTCGGTGAGCGCACGCTCGATGACCTCGGGCACGAGGGCTTGACCGAACAGGATCGTGTCGCTCTTGACGATCCCCCCGCACAGTTCGCACCGCGGATCCGGGTCGCCGGCGCGCACGCGCTCGATGAACTCCCCCATCGGTCGCCGGTCGTTGCACCCCCAGCAGCGGGCCCACTTCACGGTGCCGTGCACCTCGACCACCCGGTCCTCGGGGACACCGCCTGCTTGGTGCAGACCATCCACGTTCTGGGTGACGACGGCGGCGAGCGATCCCATCGCATGGATCTCGGCGATCGCGCGGTGACCGTCGTTGGGCTCGGCCGTGCCGTTGAAGGTGCGGACCCGTCCCTCCCACGCGACGCGTCGCACCTCGGGGTCACCGAGATAGTGCGACAAGGTCGAGGTGCGCTCCGCGAGTGGGTTGCGCGTCCACAGCCCGTTCGGCCCGCGGAAGTCCGGGATTCCCGAGTCGGTCGAGATGCCCGCTCCGGTGAACACCACCACGCGCCGCGCCGCACCCAACCACTCACCGACCTCGTCGAGGACCTCGGCTGGAACGTTCTCCTCGTACATCGGGCCCCATTCTGCCCTCCCGGGCCCACACCAGCGGCGGCTGAACCTGCTGCCAAAAATGCCGGTCGGGCGGGGCGGGCGGTCGCGCGTCAGCGTGCGTGCAACGACTCGGGGATCCAGCCCCGGTGCGCCTCGAGCAGATCATCGACGAGCGCCCAGATCTGGTCGAGGTCGAGTTCGGCCGCGGTGTGCGGGTCGAGCATCGCGGCGTGGTACACGTGGTCGCGGCGACCGGTGAGGACGGCTTCCACGGTGAGCGACTGCACGTTGATGTTGGTCTGCATGAGGGCCGCCAGGTGCGCAGGGAGCGGTCCGATCCGACGCGGGTGGATGCCACCGGCGTCCACGGTGCAGGGCACCTCGACACAGCAGTCCGCGGGCAGGTTGTCGATGATCCCCCGGTTCGGGACGTTGCCGTACACCACCGTCGGCTCACCGGTCTCGACGGCATGGATGATCGCGCTGCCGTACTCGAGGCTCGGAACCACGCCGAGGCGACCCTCGGGATCCTCGAGGCGCGTGCGCAGCTTCTCCCATCCCTCGATCTGGCGCTCGCACCGTCGGGGGTATTCATCGAGCGGGATCCCGAACCTGTCGATCAGGTCGTCGCGGCCGCGCTTGATGAACCAGGGCACGTACTCGCTGAAATGCTCGCTCGACTCGGTGACGAAGTAGCCGAGCCTGCGGAACATTTCGTAGCGCACGGCGTCGGAGAGCCCCTCGAACCCGCCGTCGGAGCGGTCCTCCCCGCCGCGCATCGGCGCCGGCATCGATGCGGCGAACTCGGCGATCGCGGGATAGAGGTCCCGTGTGCCGGTCGCGGTGCGCTCGGCGAACTCGAGGAAGAACGCCATGTGATTGATCCCGGCGCAGCGGTACTCGAGCGATCCCGGATCGACTCCCAGGTCGCCGGCCAACTGGTGAGCCGTGTGCTGGACGCTGTGGCACAGGCCGATCGCCCGGATCGTCGAGGCTCGCGAGACCGCCCAGCACAGCATGCTCATCGGATTCACGTAGTTCAGCAGGAGCGCGTCGGGGCACACCTGCTCCATGTCGCGGCACGCATCGAGCAGCACCGGGATCGTGCGCAGGCCGCGCATGATCCCCCCCACCCCGAGCGTGTCGGCGATCGTTTGGCCGAGCCCGTAGCGCCTGGGGATCTCGAAGTCGACCACGGTCGAGGGGCGGTAGCCACCCACCTGGAACATCGTGACCACGTGGTCGGCACCCTCGAGGGCGCGGCGCCTGTCCACCGTCGCCTCCACCCGAGCCGGCACACCGAGGGTCTCGATGATCTTGTTGCCCACGATCTCGGAGGTCCGCAGGCGTTCGGCGTCGATGTCGTGCAACACGATCGTGGAGTCGGCCAGTGCGGGCCGCGACAAGATGTCGCCCATCAGGTTGCGGGCAAAGACGGTGCTGCCGGCCCCGACAAAGACGATGCGCGCCACGGGTCAAGCGTAGGGCGGTCGATCCCCGGGTCCGTGCTCGTCGGTGTCGGCGCGCCGCGGTGTCAGAGAACGCCGGCGACGAGGAGCGTCGCGCACACCGCGCCGAGGCCGACTCGGTACCAGCCGAAGATGCGCAACGAGTGCGTGCCCAGCCAGCCCACCACCCACCGCACCGCGATGATCGCGGTCGCGAACGCGGCCACCAACCCCGCCGCCGGGGCCGCGACGCCGAACTGGTCGATCATGTCGGCGCCGTTCCGGACACCATCGAGGACCCCGGCCGCCGACAGGGTGGCCACTCCCAGGAGGAAACTGAACTCGAGAGCAGCACCGAGGCTCAGCCCGACCGCGAGTGCAGCCACCAGCGTCACGAGGCTGCGGCTCACGCCCGGCCACAATGCCAGAACCTGGGCGCACCCGATGATCACCGCTCCATGGATCCCGAGCGACTCCAGTGTCCCCGTGCGCGGGGTCGGCGACCATGCGAGCAACACGACCCCACCGACAATCCATGCGATGGTCACCGGCACGGGCCCGAACAACGCCGACTTGGCGGCATCCCCGACGACGAGTCCCACCACCGCGGCCGGCAGGAACGCGAGCACCAATCGCGACGCCAGCACCCGACCCGCGGGGTCCGCACCCACCACACCGCGGATCACCGACCGCGCGCGCACCCTGTAGAGCCAGAGCACCCCAAGGATCGCCCCCGATTGGATCGCGATCGCGAAGGTGTCGGCGGCGGAGTCGATCTCGGGCCCGGACAGACCCAGCAGGTCCGAGACCACAAGCAGGTGCCCCGTCGAGGAGACGGGCACGAACTCGGTCAATCCCTCCACGATCCCGAGCAGCAACGCCTCGGGGATCGACAGAACGCCGGCGATCATCCCGGGGCGACGCCGGGCATCAGTCGAGCCGTGCCCACAGCGACCCGATCGAAACACGACCGTCGAGTGTGAGCGATCCCGAACTCTTCGGGTACTTCCACTTGGAGCTCATCGCCACGAACGTCGCGATGTCACGCGCCGCGCAGGCGGGCCCCCTCACGATCGAGAGCACGTAGCGCTCGTTGGGGATGAGGACCGACTCGAGCGGCACCTCGAGTTGCTGGGTCGCCCCGCGGGTGCTCTTGACGGTGTAGCCGATGCTCGCTGCCGGCAGCCCACCCTCGGCCCCGAGCGTCACCCGCACGCAGACCTGGTCGTTCGTCGTCTGGTCGGTGGCCTCGGTCAGCGTCCCGATCGTGAGGCTCGTGATCTCGACGGTCGCCGCCGACACGTACTCATCGGTCGCCGTGAAGACCTGGTCGATCGAGAGGTTGAACTGGGCGATGCGGCTGTTGTTCACCGTCCGGTCCATGGGTTTGTTTCCCCACACGCAGTACACCGTGCCGTCCGACGACTCGCAGGGACCCGTCGCGTTCTTCGGGCGCGGCTTCTCGACGGGCTTGGTGGTCGACGGCACGAGCGGCACCGTCTCGGGTGCCACCGGGATCGTGCTCGAAGTGGTGGTGGTGGTGGTCGTTGTCGTCGAGGTCGTCGAGGTCGTCGAGGTCGATGTCGTGGGAAGCGTCGTGGTGGGCGCGGCCTCGCCGCTGCTGCATGCCGCGACCAGCAGCATCACTGCGACAGCGAGGGCCCACCGGCGTGCTTCTGGGATTTTCACTTGACCACCACAGACTCTCTCTTGCTCGCGGATCCCGACGTGCCGCGGGCGAGCACCGCGACCTGGATCGTCTCACCGCTCGTGAGGCCCGTGATCACGCACGAGGCCTTGCCGGACGACTTGCACTTCTTCTGCGACGACTTCACCTCTACCCCCACCTTGCCGCCGAAGGAGTCCTTGGTCTTCCACGACACGGTGACCTGACCCTTCTTGGTGGAGGTCACCGACGTGGTCAACGAGACCTTGCCGGTCTCGAACTTGCCCGCTTTGGAGACTTTCATGGCCGAGAAATTGCTGGTGAGGAACCCCCGCGCCCCGAGCGCGATCGCGGCACCGTAGCAGTGCAGCGCGACACCCTTGGACTGCGAGATCCTCACGCTCGCCTTCGGCGCCACCCCGGCCGCGACCGCGACGGTCTGGCTCCACCTCATGCCGCCACCGAGGCACTCGACGTAGGCGTGGTCGATGTTCGAGACGTCGTCGGACCCCGGGGCGAGCGAGACCACGAGGTCCTTGCCGGTGAAGGCGCCCGACATCACGGGCCCGCCGGGTTTGCCGGCGGTTGTCTGAGGGGTGAACGTGGTGGTGCGCGGCCCGAGCGCGTTCGCGGCGCGCGCGACCACCGTCTGTGTGGCGCGCCGCGGCAGACCGATGAAGGTGCACGTGGTCGGCGCAGTGGCGCTCAGGGTGCACACCTGATCGGTGCCCACGCTCAGGGTCGCCGGCTCGGTCAGGGCCGAGCCGGCCGCATCGACGGTCGCCACGGCGGTGAGGGTGCTGTCGGTCGCCGTGAACGTCACCCCGACAACGGGCGGCGAGAGCGACAAGTTGAAGGGTGCACTCACATAGGGTGCCGAGGAGTTCAAGCCGTTCTTCGCCACCACGCGAACCGTGTAGTTGGTCTGGCGGGCAAGACCCTCGAATCGGCACGTGGGCGAGAGGGCCAGCGCGATGCAGGTGAGCGCCGGATTCTCCACCACCGTCATCTCGACGGTGACCGGCTCGTTCGTGCCCCGGGCCGCGCGTGGGGACGACAACGTCACGGTGGCGGTGGATAGACCGTTCTCGTCCGGCACGATCGCGACCTCCGAGGGCGTGGGCACCGACGGTGCACCCACGGGATCGACCCGCACGGTCGCGGTGGTGCCATCGGTGGCGACCACTGTCACGGTGAAGCGGTTGCGCGGATCGGTCCAGGACAGACCCGCGAAGAGGCGAGGATCGCTCGACATGTCGGCGGTCTGCCCCGGCATGGTGGCCGACGGCGTGATGTCGCAGAGGTAGCTGTCGGTGTTCGCCCGACCCACGGAGCCGTCGACCGAGATGAGATTCTCGATGAACGCCGCGGTGGGCGTCATCGTGAGCACCACCCCGCCGTTCGTGCCCCGAGTCGCGGCATCGGCGAAGCCGAAGGTGTTCGGGTTGTACTGGAGCCAGAACCCGTTGTCGCCCACCGAGGAGTCGGCCGGATTGATCTTGACCGCCGTCGTGCCGAGGTCACTTCGATCGGCCCTCACGAGGCTGTAGGTGGTGGACACGCCCAACCACAGCGCCTGGTTGGCCGCGGGGAGCCAACCGGTCGAGTCGAGGAACTGGGGCGAGTAGTAGCCCCTGAGGTCCACGCCGAGCCCCATCACGTCGACGGAGTTCGCGTACTCGACGTCGGTGCAGGTCTCCATGTACGTCAGCGTCACGCCCGACCAGCAGAGATTTCCGTGGCTGAAGCCGAGGTTGTGGCCGAGCTCGTGGGCCCATACCCCGGTGTACCCGGGTGCGGTGTAGGTCCACGACTCCTTGCCACCAACCGCGGCGAGACCACCGAAGGCGCAGTCCTGGTTGTCGCCGGTGAAGGTGGCCATCACATGGTCGTAGGCCAGACCGAGCGATGCGACACGATCCTTGACGCGGTCCATCATCACCGCGATGTCGCACGAGCCGGCCGGGAGCACCGCGTCGAGGTCGAGTTTCTCGGTCACGGTCGTCGACAACGTCTCCTGTCGTGCCGACATCGAGTTCCACCAGGGCTCAAGTTCCGACAAAATCGAGGCGACCGTTGCCGCGTCGGCGGGCTTCCATTGCGCGGTCGGCCATTCCACGGGCACAACCACCAGTCGTCGGTTCGGCACCATCCCGGCTCCGGTGACCCGGCCGCGGGTCTTTGCGCGGCGGAGACTTGCGATCCCCACCTCTCCCGAGGTCACCGTCGCAGACGAGAACTCGAGGAGGGTCCCGCTCGGCACCTTCACGTCGATTCCATGCGCGACCGTGGCGACGTCGTTGCCCGTGGTCACGATCCACCGGGCCGCCGACGTGCGCTCCCACGCGCCGTCGTTCGAGGCGAGCCGGTAGAGGGTCGAGGCACTCTTCGCCGGCCGGGCCGAGACCGTCGACGTTGGTGCGACGACCACGAGTGCACCGGACGCCGCTAGAAGTGCGGCGAGCATCCGCATCGAGGTCCTCACCGGTTGGACACTATTCCGATCGCGGCCGATGAACACGGAGTGCGCAGCCCGCGCGCCATACCCTTGCCCTGTGGAGCGGGCCGGGGATCGAATCGAGGGTCTGGACGGGCTCCGCGCCCTCGCCGTCACGGTGGTCTACCTCTCCCACCTGCCGATCGCCCTCTCGTCGCTGGACAGTGTCGGCTGGTTCGAGAACTTCCCCGAGGCGGGATTCCTCGGGGTGAACCTCTTCTTCGTGCTGAGTGGTTTCCTCATCACCGACCGCCTGCTCGCGACATCGCGCGACGGTGGCCAACCGGCCCTTCGCCGGTTCTGGGTGCGCCGCGCCGCGCGCATCCTCCCGGCGGTGACGGCGTTCCTCGTCGCACATGCGATCTATGCGGTCGTTGCGGGGTTCCCCCCCGACGGCAGCATCTTCGATGAGTTCCTGATGCTCGCATCCACCCTCGCGCAGTTCCCGAACTACGCGATCCTCGCCGACATCGACAACCTCTCCGACAACGGCGCACTCTGGTCGCTCGGTGTCGAGGGTCAGTTCTACGTCGTCTGGCCACTCGTCACGTGGTTCCTCCTGCGCAAAGTGTGGCGGCCCGAGTGGGTGATCGTCGCGCTCGTCGTGGTGATCGCGGTCCTCTCACGGCACCGCGCCGGCGTCTTCGATGCGCGCGGGTCCTTCGACGCCTACCTGCGCACCGACACGCGCATCGAGAGCCTGATCATCGGTGCGGTCGGGGCATGGGCGTGGATTCGCACGGACCGTGTTCCCGTCCGGGCCCTGCGGGTGCTCACCCTGCCGGCGCTGGTGGCGATGGTTGCGATCTTCCTGAACGCCACGCAGTGGAGCACGTTCATCTGGCATTGGGGCATGACCGCATTCGACCTCTGTGCCCTCGTTGTGATCCTGGCACTGGCGACCGGGGTGTCGCCTGTGCGGAGGATCCTGGAGTGGCGCCCTGTCGCGTGGGTGGGGATGGTCTCCTACGGTCTCTACATCTGGCAGGTGCCCGTGCTGCACATCCTTCTGCGCCACGCCGACTCGCTCGGCACCGCGACCAAGGGGATCGTCTCGGTGACGGCCACCCTTGCGCTCGCCACGGCGTCGTGGCACGTGGTGGAGAAACCGATCAGGTCATCGGCGTTCGTCGCACGAATGTCCGGCAACTGACCCAATTGGCACTCCCAACGGGATTCGAACCCGTGCCGCCACCTTGAGAGGGTGGTGTCCTAGGCCACTAGACGATGGGAGCAAGTGACGGTCCACGACTCTACCGAGTCCCCGGCCGGACCGCCCCGGGCTCAGAGTCCCGAGGGGTCGATCGGCATGCCGAAACGCAGGCGATTGTTCGCGTGCCCCAAGTGCTGGAGCGAGAACGCCGCACGCATCGCGGTGTACATCCCCTGGGCCTCGAGCGCCTGGTTCACCGACTCCTTGGCGAGCTTCAACGCGAACCCGGGTCGCGTCGCGATGCGGCGAGCCATCTCCATGGTCGCCGAGTCGAGTTCGTCTGCCGGCACCACCTTGTTGACCATGCCGAGTGCCATGGCCTCCGTCGCCGTGACCGACTGCCCCGTGAAGAGGATCTCCTTGGCCTTGCGCGCGCCGAACTCCCACGGGTGCCCGAAGTACTCGACACCGTTCACACCGAATGCCACCACGGGGTCCGAGAACGTCGCGTCCTCGGCGGCCACGATCAGATCGGCCACCCACAGCAGCATCAACCCGCCGGCGATGGTCTTGCCCTGGGCGGCGGCGATCACGGGCTTGGGGATGTTGCGCCATCTCCAGCACATGTGGAAATAGACCTCTTCCTCGTGGCCCATCATCTGTTCCTGGCCCTCGCCCGTGAAGCCGGACTGGGGGAACACCTTGTCGAAGGCGTCCGGATCGCTGCGGTCGCGCAGGTCGTGACCCGACGAGAAGTGCGGCCCCTCGGCACGGAGCACGATCACCTTGACATCGGGCCTGCGCGCCGCGTCGTCGTAGCACGCGTTCAACTCGTAGGTCATCAGGTTGTTCTGTGCGTTGCGCTTGTCCGCCCGGTCGAGCGAGATCACCGCGACCGCGTTCGCACCCTCGTCCTCGATCCGGTACGACACCGTCTCGAGATTGTTCAATTCGTGCGCCATGGGACACCTCCGAATGGTTGGGGAACAAGGACTCGAACCCTGAATAACTGGACCAGAACCAGTTGTGTTGCCAATTACACCATTCCCCAGTGCGTCGGCGATGTTAGCCGCGGGATCGAACCGTCGCACCGGGCCGAACCCGGGGAGATCCCCTCCACCAGCGCACGCTCGGTCACCCCGTGATCTGGTGAAGTCGTCTGAAGCCGATCACCCGGCCGAGTGCCACTCCGACGATCTCCCGGTATGTCGCGGGGGCGGCGTCATCTTCATCGAACCACGCGTATCCCGCGATGCGCACCGGTGAGGCCGAGGCGACGAACCCGAGGTCCCGCAGCGACAGGACGACCCGCTCCACGTGCCACCTGCTCGAGACCGCGATCGCGCTCTCGATCCCCGCGTCCCTCATCGCCGGCGCGAGGGCCGCGAGCGACTCCCACGTCGAACGTCCCCCGTCCTCGCCGAGGATCGCAGAATCGGACACACCGTTCCGGATGAGCCACGCACGCGACGCCTCGGCCTCGGTGAACCGGTCACCCTCCCTCTTGCCTCCGGTGACGGCGACCAGCGGCGCGCGTCCGGCCCGGTGGAGCTCGGCCGCGTGGCGCAGGCGTGCCTCGAGCAGGGGCGAGGGATCGCCGTCGTATTGGGCCGCCCCCATCACCACGATCACGTCGGCGATGCGCCCGTTGTCGTGCGATCCGGTTCGCACCAGTTGCGCGGTGCACGCAGCCATGTAGACGGCGCACCCGAGCGCCACCGCCATCGCGACGGCGAGCGCCGATCGCAGCCTCGCGGCCGGGCTCATCCCAGTCGTGCGACCGCGGTGGCGAGGCGCCGGATCGACTCGTCGCGGCCGAGGATCTCGATGCTGTCGAAGAGCGGCGGCCCGACGGTGCGCCCGGTGATCGCGACCCGCACGGGGGCCTGTGTCTTGCCCAACTTCAGGCCGCGTGCCTCGGTGAACCGCTCGAGGCAGGCCTTGATCTCCTCGAGGGTCCATCGGCACGACCCGAGCGCCGACTCCATCTCGACCAGCACGTCGCGCGCGAACTCCGACGACATCGTCTTGGTCCACGCGTCATCGTCGACGGGCGCAGAGGGGAGGAAGAAGAAGTCCACCATCGACGCCACCTCCGAGAGCCGCGCCACGCGGGTCTGGATCAGCGGGACCAGTCGCGCGAGGAGCCCCGCATCGATGCGCCCTCCCGACCACGGGGCCGACTCCAACCACGGCGCGCACGCGGCGGCGAACTCGGCCCCGGTCATCATCCGGATGTGGTCGCCGTTGAACGCGAGGAGTTTCTTCTCATCGAAGAACGCGGGCGAATGATTCACGTCCTCGAGCCGGAACTCCTCGACGATGCGCGTCCACGGCACGATCTCCTCGTCCCCGCCCGGCGCCCACCCCAGCGTCATCAGGTAGTTCACCATCGTCGGGGCCAGGATCCCGTCGGCGCGGTACTGCTCCAGGGCCACCTTGTCGCGCCGCTTGGAGAGCTTCTTTCGCTGCTCGTTCACGAGCACCGGCACGTGCGCCCACGCGGGCGGTGCGTGACCGAGCGCGCGCCAGAGCATCTGCTGCTTGGGGGTGTTGGGCAGGTGCTCCTCGGCGCGCACCACGTGGGTGATGCGCATCTCGATGTCGTCCACGACGTTGGCGAGCAGGAAGATCGGTGTCCCGTTGCCGCGAAGGAGCACGAAGTCCTCGATCGTGTCGTTCGCGAACTCGACGCGGCCGCGCACGAGGTCGGCGACCTCCGTCGTTCCCTCGGGGACGCGGAACCTCAGCACCCGGCCCGGCGCCTGCTCGAGCCCCCGGTCGCGCGAGTGGCCGTCGTAGCCGGGCCTGCCGGAGGCCTTGGCCCGCTCCTGCACCTGCTCGGGGGTCAGATCGCACCAATAGGCGAGGCCCGCCTCGAACAACCGCATCGCGGCTGCCACGTGCGCGCCGGCGTAGTGCGACTGGAAGTACGGCCCCTCGAATCGGGGATGGCCGGAGTCGATCCCGAGCCATGCGAGGGCATCGATGATCCCGTCGGTCCACTCGGGGGAATTGCGCGACTCGTCGGTGTCCTCGATGCGCAGCACGAACGTCCCGCCGGTGCGCAGTGCGAGTGCCCAGTTGTAGAGCGCGGTGCGCGCGCCACCCACGTGGAAATACCCCGTGGGTGAGGGCGCGAAGCGATACCGGGGTGCATCCGACATGACGGGTCAAGGCTAGTGGTGACCCGGGGCACGCACGGGCGACGGAGCCGGCCCGCACGACCCACCGACGCGGCACACCGGTGCGGCTAACTTGGCCGCATGGAAGGACACACCGCGACCGATCAGGTGAACATGCTGGGTGAGCGGCTCGAAGCGTGCTGCACCTCGCCGATGACCGGTTGGTACCGCACGGGATGTTGCGAGGTGGGCGGCGACGACGTCGGTGTGCACGCAGTGTGCGCGATCATGACCGATGAATTCCTCGAGTTCTCGCGATCGGTGGGCAACGACCTCTCGACCCCGATGCCCGCCCACGGATTCCCGGGACTCAAGGCCGGCGACCAGTGGTGCCTGTGCGCCCCGCGCTGGCAGGAGGCCCACGAAGCCGGGCGCGCACCGCAGGTGCGATTGCGTGCGACCAACATCCTCGCCGCGGAGTTCTGCGACGTGGACGCGCTGCGCGCGCACGCCATCGACCTGTAGGGAGTCGTCGCCACCGGCCGGGCACGGGCCGGTCGCGCGCGGGTCAGCGGGCGAGTGCGGCGTCGTCGAACGACATCAACAACGCGGCATCTCCGGTCACCGATGCGCCCAGACCGAGCACCTGGGGGAGCAACTGCTCGCAGAAGAACCGCGCGGTTCCGATGCGAGCCTCGGCCGTCGGCGGATCGATGGCCGCATCGGAGAGCGCGACGAGGGCGGACTCGGCCATCACCTTGCCGCCCACCAGCAACGACACCTGGCGCAGGTACGGGGTCGCCCCCGACAGCGCTGCCACCGGATTGGCGGCGTTCTGGATGATCCAGTCGGTCGTCGCCCTCACCTCGGCGAGTGCGCCCGCCAGGGCGGCCCGGCTCGCGGACAAGATCTCGTGCTTGCCGAGATGGGCGTCGAGGGATGCGATGTCGTCGAAGAGGCGTCCCATCACGGCGCCTCCCCTCATGCCGAGCTTGCGACCGACCAGGTCCATCGCCTGGATCCCGTTCGTGCCCTCGTAGATGGTCGTGATGCGCGCGTCGCGGTAGTGCTGGGCGACGCCGGTCTCCTCGACGAAGCCCATGCCGCCGTGGATCTGCACGGCGGTCCCCGTCAACTCGACCGCCATGTCGGTGCCCCATCCCTTCGACAGGGGCGTCAACAGGGCGGCCATGTCGGCGGCACGCTCGCGCTCGTGGGCGTCGGGATGGTGCGCCGAGATGTCGAGGCACGCGGCGTTCCAATAGATGAGGCGACGGAGTGCCTCGATCGTGGACTTCATCGTCAAGAGCATCCGCTTGACGTCGGGGTGATCGACGATGCGCGAGCTCTCCCCCGCCGGCGCACCGGGTGCGCGACCCTGCCGACGCTGGACCGCGTAGTCGAGTGCCTGCTGGTAGGCGCGCTCGATCAGGGCGAGTCCCTCGAGACCGACGCCGAGGCGGGCCTGGTTCATCATCGTGAACATGTAGGCCATGCCGCGGTTCTCCTCGCCGATGAGGTAGCCCACCGCACCGCCCTCGTCGCCGTAGGAGAGCACGCACGTGGGGCTCGCGTTGATCCCCATCTTGTGCTCGATCGACACGCACTTCACGTCGTTGCGCTTCCCCGGTCGCCCGTCGGCATCGAGGATGAACTTCGGCACGATGAAGCACGAGATGCCCTTGGTGCCCGGGGGTGCGTCCGGGGTGCGCGCGAGCACGAGGTGGATGATGTTGTCGGCCATGTCGTGCTCGCCGAAGGTGATGTAGATCTTGTTGCCGGTGATGAGGTAGGTGCCGTCGTCCTGGCGGACGGCCCTCGTGCGCACTGCTCCGACGTCGCTGCCCGCATCCGACTCGGTGAGATTCATCGTCCCGGTCCACTCGCCCGAGATCATCCGGGGCAGGTAGGTCATCTTCTGCACCTCGTCGCCGTGGTGCATGATCGCATCGATCGCACCCTGGGTGAGCAGGGGCGCCATCGTGAGCGCCATGTTCGCCGAGTTCATCATCTCTTGGATCGCGATGTTCACGAGCCACGGGAACCCTCCACCGCCAAGGCCGGGGTCGAATCCGATCGTTCCCCATCCGGCGGCGACGTAGTCGGCGTAGGCCTCGCGGAACCCGGGCGGCGTGGTCACGGACCCATCGGCATTGCGCGTGGCGCCCACGGTGTCACCCACCCGGTTCAGCGGGGCGAACTTCTCCTCGAAGAATCGCGCGGCCTCGGCAAGCAGGTCGGCCACGACGGATCCGTCGACACCGGAGAAATCGGGCAGAGAAAGAATGTCGACGAGGCCACTCTGGCGCTCGAGCACCCACATGATGTCGCCGAGCGGCGCCTTGTAGACGGTCATGCCCGTGCCTGCCATCCGGTGAGCACCTGCCAGTCGGCCGAGCGCGCGGCCACCTGCTCGGGTGTCATCTGCAGGGTCGACTCGGGGACCATGTCCGCGATTGCTCGACCTTGTGCGTAGTGGTGGGGGTTGCCCACGCCGGCGAAGAGTTCACGGCGCACCGCCACCTTGTCGGACTGGGGCGCATCGTCGGTGAAACCCCACAGATGGAGTGCGAGATTCAGGTCGTGCACCACCGGCGCGCGGCCGAACAGCGAGGCGCGCCGGAGTGCGATCAACGAGCACCCGCGGAGGATGTCGTCGAGGTCCTCGCCGGTGTGTGCTCGCACCCGCCCGCGCGCACGCTCGGCGAGCGTGATCACATAGCCCTGGTCGGGCCCCTGGTAGCCGAGGCGCTCCCCCGCGGGCTGGCGACCCTCGATCTCCCCGGGGCGACCGGGCTCCCACGCCCCGGGGACGTGGTCGGGCGACTCGTAGTAGCGGGGCGTCTCCACGACCGGGACTCGCGCGTGACGGGGTGCTGCCATGGTCCAAATCTATTGGGTGTCGGTCGCGCGCCGGCGCTCCGACGGTGTGACGGGTTCAGCCCCCCGAGTGGAGCAGGCCATAGACCAGCGACTCCTCGAGAGCCTGCCACGAGGCCTCGATGATGTTGGTCGAGACCCCGATCGTGGTCCAGGAACGCTCACCGTTGGTCGCATCGATGAGAACGCGTGTCACCGCGCCGGTCGCGGTCGCACCGTCCAGGATGCGCACCTTGTAGTCGGTGAGGTGGATCCTGGCGAGCTCGGGATAGTGCGCCAGGAGCGCGGCGCGCAGGGCGGCATCGATCGCGTTGACCGGTCCGTTGCCCTCTGCGACGTGGACATGGCGCTCCTCTGCCACCCACACCTTGACCGTGGCCTCGGTCGTGAAACGACCGTCGGGCGACTCGTCGGTGATGACGCGCATGGACTCGACCCGGAAGGCCTCCTGGGTCCAGCCGGCGGCGCGGCGCATCAGCAACTCGAGAGAGGCATCGGCCGCCTCGAAGTGGTACCCCTCGTGCTCGAGCCGCTTCAGGTCGTCGATCACCTGGTTCACCGCCGCCCCGTCCATCTCGAGTCCGAGCTCCTGGGCCTTCATCTGGATGGTGGCGCGACCGGCCATCTCCGACACGACGAAGCGGGTGCCGTTGCCGACCGTCTCTGGATCGACGTGCTCGTAGGCGTCCTTGGCCCGTGCGATGGCCGAGACGTGGAGCCCGGCCTTGTGCGCGAACGCGGACGCACCCACGTAGGGCGCTTGCGGATTCAGGGGCCGGTTCAGCACCTCGGCCACGTGGTGGCTGACGGCGGTGAGGTGCGCGAGGTGTCCCTCGGGCAGGCACTCGAAGCCCATCTTCAACTGCAGGTTCGGGATGATCGTGGTGAGATTGGCGTTGCCCGTGCGCTCGCCGAGACCGTTCAGCGTGCCCTGCACGTGGCGAACGCCCGCCTGCACGGCCGCCATCGAGTTCGCGACCGCGCACCCGGTGTCGTCGTGGCAGTGGATGCCCAGGATCGCATCGGACCCCACGTGCTCGCGCACCCGCGCCACGGCCTCTGCGATCTCGTGCGGGAGCGAGCCACCGTTGGTGTCGCAGAGCACGAGGTGCGTCGCACCGCGCATCAACGCGGCCTCGACCACGCGCATGGAGAACTCGGGGTTGTGCCGGAACCCGTCGAAGAAGTGCTCGAGGTCGACCAGGACCCGGCGACCCTCGCGCGTGAGGAACTCGACCGAGTCACCGACCATCGCGACACCCTCGTCGAGGGTCGTCTGCAGGGCGGTCTCGACGTGGTAGTCCCAGGACTTGGCGACGATGCACACAGCCGAGGTGTCGGCCTCGACGAGGTTGCGCAGCGTCACGTCGTCGTCGACCTTGCCGCGGGGACGGCGCGTCGACCCGAACGCGACCAGGATCGAGTTCCGCAGCGTCAGTTCCCTCGCTGCGCGGGCGAAGAACTCCACGTCCTTGGGATTGGCGCCCGGCCAGCCGCCCTCGATGAAGTCGACGCCGAGGAAGTCGAGTTGCTCGGCGATTCGCATCTTGTCCTCGACCGTGGCCGAGACACCCTCGACCTGCATGCCGTCGCGCAGTGTCGTGTCGAAGGTCTCCACCTTCTCTGTCGTGCTGGTTGTGTTCATCGTGTTCTCCGTGTCGTGTGCGGGGAATGAAAAAGCCGCCCGGAGGGCGGCCTGTCTGCGCACGTCGTTGTCGACGTGCGCTAACGAATGATGATGCCGGCGATGCCGAAGCCGATGATGCGGCGGGGGGCAAGCGATGTCATCACGAGTCCAGTCTCGCCGCTCCCCCGCGGATCGTCAACCCCCGGTGTGGACTTCCTGTGGAAAACCCTGTGGCGACAGGGCCAGGACGGTGGACACCGTGTGGACAACCATTCCTGCTGCTGTGCATGAATGGGCCGGGCCGGGTTGCTCGCGACTTCTGCCGGGCCGCTCCGGCGAGGGGAGAGTCGCCCCGTCGGGTCGCGCGTCTGTGGGACGAGACCACCGACCCCCCTTCGGGAAGACCCTGGATGGTCGCCACAGATGCGCGCCGACATGCGACGAGCACGACCGGGCGGCCCCCGAGGAACGCGATCACGAACTCAGATGGGTTCGCACCAGTGGCGGTACTGGGGCACCTTGCCCCGCACGGCCTGTGCGTAGATGTCGGCGACGGCCTTGGTGAT
>Ga0194116_10000295_pt1 | contig 96397 bp, 90 predicted proteins | sample TA2MahsurfametaG_4_FD_148617 | JGI IMG/M metagenome (GOLD analysis project Ga0194116, IMG submission 148617) | Freshwater microbial communities from Lake Tanganyika, Tanzania - TA2015008 Mahale S9 surface | ecosystem: Environmental > Aquatic > Freshwater > Lake | place: Tanzania: Lake...
TTCCAGGGATGGGAGAGATCGATGGGAGGGATCGGATGAAGAACTTCCTGCTGACGATAGCGCAGCTGTCCGGCGGCGCTTTCGCGCTGGTCGGCGCCATCGCATTCCTCAACTTGGCGACCGGCTGGCGGATCGGCCTCAAGGGCGCGGAGGTCCCGGCCGATCCTGTGTTCGGCCTGTTCATGGTCGCGCTCGGCGGCCTCGTCCTGGGCCTGCTGTGGTTCTTCTCCACCCGCAAGGCGCCGGCCAAGACCGACGCCTGACATCGCCTCGCGGTCACGCCATGACGGCGACGCGCAGGCGGGCGTCGGGTCCCGCCTCGCCCAACAGCCGCAGCAGATCCACGCGGGCGATGGCGACGCAGCCCTCGGTGGGGCCGTAATCCGGCCGCGCCACATGCAGGAAGATGGCGCTGCCGGCACCCGGCACGATCGGGTCGTCGTTGTAGCCGAGCTCGACCACGAGATCGTACAGCGCGTCGTCGCGCCATAGACGCTCGTGTCGCGCCGCGTGCGGCAGGACCACCGGGCGGTTATACTCGGGTGACGTGGGATCGTCGCACCAGCCATCATCGCGACGGATCACCCGTGCCGGCAGGCCAAGCGTTGACGGCGGCTCGAGGCGATCGGCGCGGTACCACAGCCGGCGTAGCGCGAAGGTGCCCAGAGGCGTCGCGCCGTCGCCCTCGCGCTTGTCGGCCCGCGCACCGCCGCGGCCCAGCGCACAGGGCACCAGCAGCGATCGATGCCGCAGGACGCCGCGCGTCGGGCGACGCGCCTCGGCGACAACCTCGATCAGATCATCCATGGCGTGATAAGGCTTGCTGACTCATTGCGTGACGAGGATTCCATGACCTTTGTCTTCCCGCCGCCGCCGACCGTCGGCGTCCCGGTGCACGGCACGTCCGACCTGTTCGCGGTGCGGCGCATCTACTGCGTCGGGCGCAACTACGCGGCGCATGCCCGGGAGATGGGCGGCGACCCGGATCGCGAGCCGCCGTTCTTCTTCGCCAAGCCGGCCGACGCCATCGTCGTCGCTCCAGACGTAAACAACCCGGTCAAGATTCCCTTCCCGCCCGTGACGAAGAATCTCCACCACGAGATGGAGATGGTGGTGGCGATCGGCAAGGCCGGTGCTGACGTGCCGGTCGACAAGGCCCTGGACCACGCCTGGGGTTACGCCGCCGGCCTCGACATGACCCGTCGCGACATCCAGAACGCCGCCCGCGACAAGGGTCGCCCCTGGGACATGGGCAAGGGCTTCGACAATTCGGCACCGATCGGCACACTCTTCCGCGCCTCGCAGATCGGCCATCCCGGCAAGGGCGAGATCAAGCTCGATGTCTCGGGCAAGACCAAGCAGCTCGCCAATCTCGACGCGCTGATCTGGGACGTCGCCGAGACGATCTCCTATCTCTCCGGCCTGGTGACCTTGGGCGTCGGCGACCTGATCTACACCGGCACGCCCGAGGGCGTCGGCCCGGTGGTCAAAGGCGACACGCTGATCGGCCATGTCGAGCGCTGCGGATCGGTGGCGATCCAATACGTCTGACTCCGCGACTGTCATCCCGAGCGCAGCGAGGGATCTAGGGTTTGCGACTGGATCACTCGCTGCGCTCGGGATGACAACGAGACCTAATACGGCACCTTGTCCGGCTTGGCCTGCCAAGCCGCGAAGGCCGCCCTGCCCTCCTCGGAGGGTAGGTGCGTGAACGGGATGGCGCGCGCTTCGATCGGCTTGTCGAACTCGCGATAGATGTGATCGTCGTCAAAACCGATGGCGGCGGCCTCGGCGCGGGTGTTGGCGTAGAGCACGCGATCGACGCGCGCCCAGTAGATCGCGCCCAGGCACATCGGGCAGGGCTCGCAGCTGGTGTAGAGGGTGCAGCCAGCGAGGCTGAAGGTCTTGAGCGCGGCGCAGGCGGCGCGGATGGCGCTGACCTCGGCGTGCGCGGTCGGATCGTTGGCCGAGGTCACCTGATTGAAGCCCTCGGCGACGACCTTGCCGTCGCGCACGACGACGGCGCCGAAGGGGCCGCCGAAGCCGGCCTCCATGCGCCGCCGCGACAGATCGATCGCGGCGCGCAGGAAGGTCGCGTCGTCGCTCATAGCTCGCGCGCGGAGAAGGTATCGCAGTCGCGCAGCGAGCCGCTCTGCAGGCCGCGCTTGAGCCACCGCTGGCGCTGCGCGGCGGTGCCATGGGTGAATGTCTCGGCCCGCGCGGCGCCGCCCTGCAGCGTGTCGTCGCCGATCGCCGCGGCGGCGCGCAGCCCCTCCTCGACATCGCCCGGCTCGAGGATGGCGCGCTTGCGGTTGGCATGGAACGCCCAGGCGCCGGCGAAGCAATCGGCCTGCAGCTCGACACGCACCTGCAACGCGTTAGCCTCGACCTGGCTGACCTGCCGCTTGCGCTCCTGCACCTTGGCGAGGATGCCGAGCAGCCGCTGGATATGGTGGCCGACCTCGTGGCCGATTACATAGGCCTGCGCGAAATCGCCCGGCGCGCGGAAGCGCGTGCGCAGCATCTCGTAGAAGCTGAGGTCGATATACACCTTCATGTCGCCGGGGCAGTAGAACGGGCCCGACGCCGCCGTGGCCGAGCCGCAGGCGGAGTTCACCCGGCCGGTGAAGAGCACCAGGGTCGGCTCACGGTATTGCTGATTGAGCTGCGCCGGGAATTGCTCGCGCCAGACCTCCTCGGTGCTGCCCAGCACGCGGCCGACGAAGCGGCGCATCTCGTCGTCGCGCCCGACCGGCCGGCCGGTCTGGCTCGGCTGCGCCTGGCGCGGCTGTTGATATTCGCGCGGCGGCGGCGACTGTTGCATGCCGCTCAGCAGGGCCATGGGATCGATGCCAAGGAACAGCGCGGCGCCGATGACGACGATCACGCCGAGGCCGCCCATGCCGCCGCCGATCGGCAGGCCGAAGCCACCACCGCCTCCGAATCCGCCGCCGCCGCCAAAGCCGCCACCGGGGCTGGCGGGGCCGTCATCGCGGCGATCCTCCACATTCTGGCTTTCGGGTGTGTCGTCGAGGCGCATGTTCTGCTCCAGCGGCCGGGGGCGTCAGTATATAGGATGCGGCGCCGCGTCGCGCTAATCTCGGAATCCCATGCCGCTTTCCATCGCCACCTGGAACATCAACTCCGTCCGTCTGCGTATCGGCAACATCGAGCGACTTCTGCGCGCCGAGAAGCCCGACGTGCTCTGCTTGCAGGAAACCAAATGCCCGGACGAACTGTTCCCGCACGCCCCGTTCGAGGCGCTGGGCTACACCCACCGCCTGATCCATGGCATGAAGGGCTATAATGGCGTCGCCATTGTCAGTCGGCTGCCCTTCAGCAAGGTCGAGATCCACCATCGCGTGAAGCGCGAGGATTGTCGCCATGTGCGCGCCTGGCTGGATGTCGGCGGCGACCCGATCGCGCTCGACAACCTCTATATCCCCGCCGGCGGCGACATCCCCGACCCCGAGGCCAACGACAAGTTCGCGCACAAGCTCGACTTCTATCGCGAGATCGCGGCCTGGTTCACCGACGTCGCGCCGAAGAAGGGCGCGCGCAAGGGCAAGCGTGCGATCGCCGTCGGCGATCTCAATGTGGCGCCGCTGGAGCACGACGTGTGGAGCCACAGGCAGCTCCTCAGCATCGTCTCGCACACCCCGATCGAGGTCGAGCTGTTCGACCACATGCTGAAGTCGCGCGACTGGATCGACGTGCCGCGCGTCTTCACGCCAGCCAGCGAGAAGCTCTATTCGTGGTGGAGCTATCGCAACCAGGATTGGCGCAAATCCGACCGTGGCCGCCGCCTCGACCACATCCTCGCCACGCCGGCGCTACGCGGCGCCATTGGCGGCTACCGCATCATCAAGGACACGCGCGATTGGGAGAAGGCCTCCGACCACGTGCCAGTGATCGGCACGTTCGATCTCTAGCTCGAAGCTTGCCCACGCTTCTCTTCTGTCCTTCCGAGCGCAGCGAGGAATCCGCGCGGCTTCACCGGATTCCTCGCTGCGCTCGGAAGGACAGGGGCCGAGCTAAGCCAACCGCGCCTTCGCCCGGCGGCCGATCAGCAGGATCATCGGGATGGCCATCGCCGAGCACAGGGTGAAGAGGCCGAAGGCGTTGATGTACCCGATCATCGCCGCCTGGCGGTTGATCTCCTTCGACAACCGCGCGAGGCCCTGTAGCGTCGTGACGTCCCAGGCACCGGTCACCCAGGGCAGCGCCAGCGTCTTGTTGTAGGGATTCACCAGCTCGACGAGGCGGCCATAGTTCGCGCCGGTCGAGCGCACGATCTCCGCGACGCAGATCGAGATGAAGAAGCTTGAGCCGATATTGCGCAACAGGTGGTAGACCGCCGTGCCTTCGGCGAGATTGGCCGCGCTGGTGGTCGAGAAGGTCACCAGGGTCAGCGGCACCCAGACCACGCCGATGGCGATGCCCTGCACCACGCTATTGGCCAGCAAGGTGCCCATGTCGACGTTGAGGTCGATGTGCATAAGCCAGAAGCCGGAGGCCGCCAGCAGGCCGAAGCCACCGATCAGGCCGATGCGCGGATCCATGCGGCCGACGAAGATCGCCAGGAAGAAGCCGATCGTGGCGCCCACGCCGCGCGCGGCGATCACCTCGCCGATCAGCTGGTCGGGAAAGCCGGCGTGCTGCTGCAGCAGCGGCGGCAGCAGCACCATCGGCGTAAAGTTCAGCATGCCGTAGATCAGCACCAGCACTAGGCCGATGGCGTAGTTGCGGTCGAGCAGCAGACGGGGATTGAGGAAGGGCTTAGGTGCCGTGAGGCTGTGTGCAAGGAAGATCCAGAAGGCGACAATCGCGACGAAGGTCTCGATGATGATCTCGCCCGAGTCGAACCAGTCGAGCCGCTGGCCGCGCGCCAGCACCAGCTGCACGCAGGCGATGGCGACGGCCAGCGAGAGGAATCCGGTCCAGTCGAGCGCGACGCGGCCGCCCGGCTGGTCTGGCGGCAACGTCAATCGCAGGCCGACATATGACAGCACGCCCACCGGCACGACCATGTAGAAGGCCCAGCGCCAGCTGTAGAGTTCCGACAGCATGCCGCCGACGGTCGGGCCGATCACCGGTCCGATCACCACGGCCATGCCGAAGATAGAGGTGACCAGCCCATGCTGCCGCTTGGGAAAGGCGTCGAGTACGATGGTCTGCGACAGCGGAATCACCGGCGCGCCCAGCCCGCCCTGCAGCACCCGCCAAAGGATCAGCGACTCCAGCGATTCCGCCATGCCGCACAGCAGGGTGGTGACGGTGAACAGCAGCACCGCCCAGGTCATGGTCTCGCGCCGGCCGAAACGCGCCACCAGCCAGCCGGTCATCGGCGTCATGACCGCCGTCGCCAGAATATTGAAGGTCATCGCCCAGGAGATCTCGTCCTGGGTCGCCGACATGGTGCCCTGCATCTGCGGCAGCAGGCTCGAGGCGATCAGCAGGGTGGTCGCGTAGAGCGTCGAGCCCAGCACCACCATGATCAGAATCATAACTCGCCGGCCGAGCGAGAAGGATTCGGCGGGGCTGGTCTGCTCCTGGGGCGTGGTGGCCGGGCTTGAAGTCATGGACGTGGCTAATGTAGCCTAGACAACATTATCCGTCGACCCGCGTCGGCGCATGGGAGATGGGCGTGGGCCCGAACGACGACGACTATATCGGCTACGTGCTGTCCGACGTGGCGCGCCTGATGCGCACGGTGTTCGACCGGCGGGTGCGCGAGCTCGGGCTGACGCGCGGCCAGTGGCTGGTCCTGACCCGCCTGACGCGGCGGCCGGGCGCCAGCCAGACCGAGCTCGCCGACATGCTCGAGCTCGACCGCGCCAGCGCCGGGCGCATGATCGACCGCATGGAGTTGGGCGGCTGGCTCGAGCGCCGGCCCGACCCGGTCGATCGCCGCATCAAGCGCCTGCATCTGACGCCGCACGCCCGCGGCGTGCACGCCAGCCTCTGGAAGGTCGCCGAGGCGACGGTCGACGACGCGCTCGCACCGCTGTCGGGCAAGGAGCGGCGCGCGTTCGAGCGCATGGCCGCGGCAGTGAAGCGCCGCTTGCAGGTCCTGACCGGCGACGATGGCGCCTCTTCCGGCGGCGAGCCGCGCGCGCGGGGGGCGGCTGCGTCGTGAGTTACCGTCATCGTACCGCCTTTCGCCTCGTGCTGCTGGTGGCGATCCCCGCCGCGGCGATCGCCGGCGGCGTGTTCTGGTGGCTGTCGGGCGGCCGCTACATGAGCACTGAGAACGCCTATGTGAAGGCCCACATCGTGCAGATCGCGCCGGAGGTGTCCGGCCCGGTGCGCCGCGTGCCGGTGCGCGATCACGCCGAGGTCAAGGCCGGCGACGTCCTGCTGACAATCGAGCCGGCGCAGTTCCGGCTGGCGCTGGACGCGGCCGACGCCGAGCTCGACGCGGCGCGCACGCATGTCGAGACCTTGCGCGCCACCTGGCGCGAGGCGGTGAGCGAGCTGGCCGACGCCGAGGCCCGCGCCGCCTACGCACAACGCCAGTGGCAGCGCCAGGAAGAGCTGGCGCGGACCGGCGTGCTGTCGGCCAGCAAGCGCGACGAGGCGCAGAACGATGCGCGCAGCGCAACTGACCGCGTCGGCATGGTGAAGGAGAAGCTGCAGCGCGTGCTGACGGCGCTCAATGGCGATCCGCAGCTGCCCGCCGACCAACACCCTGTTGTGCGCGAGAAGAAGGCCGCGCGCGAACGCGCCGCGCTCGATCTGGCGCGTACGCAGATCCGCGCGCCGGTCGACGGCACCGTGGTCAACGTACGCGCGCAGCCCGGCGAGCAGGTCAAGGCGTCGACGCCCTTGTTCGCCCTGGTCGCCGCGCATCGACCGTGGGTCGAGGCCAATTTCAAGGAAACCGAGCTGACGCATGTGCGCGTCGGCCAGCGCGCGCGCGTCGTGCTCGACATCTATCCCGACGTGGTTTGGGAGGCGGTCGTCGAGAGCATGAGCCCCGCGACCGGCGCGGAGTTCGCCATCCTGCCGCCACAGAACGCCAGCGGGAACTGGGTCAAGGTCGTGCAGCGCTTGCCAGTGAAATTGCGCCTGATCGCGCATGCCGGCGAGCCACCGCTGCGTGCCGGCATGACCGCGACGGTGCGCATCGACACCGGCCGCCAGCGCAGCGTCGGCGACGTCGTCGCCGGCATCTTCGGCGGCGCCAAGAATCCCGGGAAACCCGACGACGCGACGGCGCAGACGCGTTGATTCCTTCTCCCCGCCTTCGCGGGGAGAAGGGAACTACAACAGCCCCTTCGACGCCTTCAGCGCGGCGATCGCGCCGGCGTCGAGGCCCGCCTCGCGCAGGATCGCCTCGCCGTGTTGACCAAGCGCCGGCGCCGGCTTGGGCGTGCGGCTGCGCGCGAAGCTCAGCCGGATCGGGTTGTTGATCTGGCGCGGCGCCTCGGCCACGTCGGCCTCGATGATCGCGCCGGCATGCACCGCCTGCTCGTCGCTGGCGAGATCCTGCACACGGCCGATGACGCCGAAGGTGATGTTCTCGGCCGCCAGGCGCGCCAGCCAATCCTCGTAGTCGCGCTTCAGGAACACGCCATCGAAAATCGTCACCAGATCCCTGGCGTTGGCGCGACGCGCCGGAATCTCGGCGAAGCGCGGATCGTTCTCCAGCTCCGGCACCTCCAGCGCGCGGCAGAGCGGGCCCCATAACTTGTCCTCACGCACGATGGTGAGCTGCAGCCAGCGGTCGTCGCGCGTGCGGTAGATGTTGCCCAGCGCCGAGCGTGGCCGGTCGCGCGGCGGGCGCGGCGCGAGGAACGCGCCGACCAGCGCGCCCTGGGCGAAGACGCCGTTGGACCACAAGCCGTTGGCATAGAGGGACGTGCCGACCCAGCTGCCCTCGCCGGTCTTCTCGCGATGCATCAGCGCCATCAGGATCGAGGCGAAGAGCGCCACCGACGTCGCGCGATCGCCCTGCGCCGGCGCCGCCGTGCCCGGCGGGCCACCTTCATAGCGCTGCACGTCGAACAACCCGGAGCGCGCGAAGTACGCCGTGGCGTCGAAGCCCGGCCGGTCGCGATCCGGCCCGCTCTCGCCGTAGCCCGTCAGTGAGGCGTAGATCAGCCGCGGATTGATCGCCTTGCAATCCTCGTAGCGCAGCCGCAGCCGCTCGCGCACCGGCGGCGGGAAGTTGATGATCAGGACATCCGACAAGGCGATCAACCTGTCGAGCGCGGCGCGCGCGGCTTGCTGCTTGAGGTCGAGCGCGATCGAGCGCTTGTGGCGCGAATCCATCGCCCAGGGATAGTTGATCGCGCCCTTCGGGTAGCTCGGCGAGTCCGTCATGATGGCGCGATTGGGATCGCCCTCCGGCCCCTCGACCTTGATCACGTCGGCGCCGTAGTCGGCGAGGATCACCGCCGCCGCCGGTGCCGCGATGAACGAAGATATGTCCAGCACCTTGAGGCCGGCGAAGGGAAGGGGCTGGTCGGTCATCGTGGGTCCATGTCGGTCAAGCGGCCGCGCCCGCCTCGCGCAGCGCGGCGATCTCGCTGTCGGTATAGCCCGCCTCGCGCAGAATGGCGTCGGTGTGTTCGCCGAGCTCCGGCGGGCGGCGTGGCGGCACCTTGGCGCTGGCGCCGACGTGCAGCGGGTTGGCGAGCGCGCGCGGCAGATCGCTGCGGCCGGTCTCGACGAAGACGCCGGTGGCAACCGCCTGCGGATCGGCCACCGCGTCGCGCATGCTGGCGATAATGCCGAAGGTGATGCCCTCGGCGCCCAGGCGGCGCTTCCACGCGGCGAGATCGTCGCCGGCGAAGGTCGCGTCGAGGATCGGTTGCAGCAGCTTGGCATTGGCCTGCCGCGTCGGGCGCTCCTTGAAGCGCGGATCGTCGATCAGCTCGGGCCGGCCGATGGCGCGGCAGAACAGCGGCCACTGCTTGTCCTCGCGCACCAGCACCAGCGACAACCATTTCTGGTCGCGCGTGCGGTAGACGCCGACCAGCGCGTTGCGCGTCTCCGTACGGGGACGGCGCGGGTCGCCGAAGCCGCCGGCCAGGCCAGCCTGCACCAGGCTGCCATTCGACCACAGGCCGTTATGGATCAGGCTGGTGGCGACGCGGCTGCCCTTGCCGCTGCGCTCGCGCGCGTAGAGCGCCATCATGATGCCGCCGAACAAGGTCATCGCCGTCGGGTGATCGCCCTGCGCCGGCAAGGTGAGGATCGGCGGTCCGTCGGCCACGCGCATGGCGTCGATGATGCCGGAGCGGCCGAAATAGGCGGTGACGTCGAAGCCTGGCTGGTTGGCCTCGTCGCCGGCCTCGCCATAGCCGGAGAGCGAGGCGTAGATCAGCCGCTCGTTGAGCGGTGCCACGTCCTCGTAGCGCAGCTTCAAACGCGCGCGCACCGGCGGCGGGAAGTTGGTGATCAAGATGTCAGCGGCCTTGATCAGCCGGTCGAGCACAGCGCGACCCCTGGGGTTCTTCAAGTCGAGCGCGATCGAGCGCTTGCCGCGCGCGTCGAGCTCCCAGCCGAAATTCACTGGCGTCACCGGCATGCCAGGCGAGTCACCGGAGCGGCGATGCGGATCGCCGTCGAGCGGCTCGACCTTGATCACGTCTGCGCCGAAATCGCCCAGCACGACCGCCGTCGCCGGCGCGGCGATGAAGGAGGCGATGTCAAGGACACGCAGGCCGGTCAGCAGCGGCGTCGCGCTCATCCCACCGCTCCGCTCTGGCGCAGCGCAGCGATATCGGCGTCGCGATAGCCGAGATCGCGCAGGATCGCGTCGGTGTGCTCGCCCAGCTCGGGCGCCGGCCGCGCCGCGCGCTGCTCGGCGAAGTCGACACGCAACGGATTGGAGATGGTGCGCGGCAGCACAGGATTCGCCGTCTCGCACACCGCGCCAGCGGCCACGGGCTGCGGATCGTCGGCGATGTCGGCTAGGCGATTGATGTCGCCGAAAGTGATGCCGACTGCTCTGAACAGCGCGCCCCACTCGGCCAGCGTTTTCGCTGCGAAGATCGGATCGAGGATCGCGGCTAGCGCCGCGCCATTGGCGCGCCGCGTCGGCATTTCCCTGAAGCGCGGATCGTCCATGAGATCTTCACGACCGATCACCTTGCACAACACCGGCCACATCTTCTCCTCGCGCGCCAAGGCGAGATTCAGCCAGCGTTCGTCGGCCGTACGGTACTGGTTGACCACCGCCGAACGCGGCCGCGTGCGCGGCGGGCGATTGGGCAGCACGGCGCCCAGCAACGCGCCCTGCGCCAGGATGCCGTTGGCCCACAACCCGTTGCCCAGGAGCGACGTACCGACCTCGGCGCCCAGGCCGGTGCGGTCACGCTGGCGCAGCGCGATCATGATCGAGGCGAAGAGCGCGGTGGCGGTGGCGTGGTCGCCCGAGCCCGGCGCCGAGAAGGCCGGCGGCGCGCCCTCATAGGTCATCGCGTCGAGCAGGCCGGCGCGCGCGAAATAGGCGGTGGCGTCGAAGCCCGGCTGGCCGGCGTCGGGGCCGGTCTCGCCGTAGCCGGTGAGCGAGGCGTAGATCAGCCGTTTGTTCAGCGGCCGCAGATCCTGCGCCCTCACCTTGAGGCGTTCGCGCACGGCGGCCGGGTAATTCACGACGGCGATGTCGGCCTTGGCCACCAGCCTCTCGAAAGCGGCACGGCCCTCGGCGTTCTTCAGGTCGACGGCAAAGGAGCGTTTGCCGCGACTGGTAAACTCCCAGCAGAAATTCACCGGGTGCGGCGGCACGCCATGCGACTGGCCGAAACGGCGGAAGGGATCGCCCTCGCCCGGCGGCTCGACCTTGATCACATCGGCGCCGAAATCGCCGAGGATCGTCGCCGCGGCCGGCCCGGCGACGAACGTCGCCACGTCGAGCACCAGCAGCCCGGAAAACGGCAGGCTCTCGTCCGTCATGATCCGCGTTTCTCCCCGACCGGTCGAGGCAACACCACGCGCCCGGCCACCGTCAACACGTGGCGCTTACCGCGCGCCACCCTGCGAAAGGCGCCATAGCATCGCCGCCGCGATCGCCGCGATCGCTACCGCCATCACGGCGTAGGCCGCGGTGAAGCTGCCGGCGATCCGCACGATGGCCGTGAAGAAAGCCGGGCCGATGACGATACCCGCGAACATGAAGGCGGTGGCGCCACCGCTGGCCTCCGCCGTGCGGCCCGCCGGCGCGCGGCGTGCGACCTCGCCATAGACCACGCCGGCCCAGCCGATCGTCGAGGCGCCGAGCACGACGCTGACCGCCAGGATGGCGATCGGCGGCCAGTCGATGGCGTAGCGCGTCACCGCGAGGGTGCCCAGGGCGGCGACGACGGAGAGCCCGGCCAGAACCATCAGCGGACGGCCCGACCAGTCTGCGACGCCGCCCCAGATCACCCGGCCGGCCACGCCGGAGAGCTGCGCGACGGCAAGCGCGAAGCCGGCGGCGGTCAGCGACAGGCCGATCTCCACCAGATAGGTGACGTAGAACGCCGAAATGCTGATCTGCCCGGCCGACAAAATGGCGGCCGCCAGCGCGATCAGCCGCAGGTTGGGCTCGCGCCAGATCAGCCCCATGCCGCCCCACAGCCCGGGCAGGTTCACCGGTCGCGCCGGATCGCGATCGTTGTCCATGTCGCGGCGCCAAAGCTGGATGGTGAGCGCCGACAACAAGGTGGCCGCCGCCACCGCGATCAAGGCGCCGCGCCAATCCCACATCAAGGTCAGCGCCGGCAGGATGGCGCCGGCCAGAGCGCCACCCAGGGGCACGCCGGTCTGCTTGATCGACATCACGGTGCTGATGACCTTGGGCGGCGTGACGCGAAACAGCAGATGCGAGCTGGCGGGCGATGGCGCGCCCATACCCAGCCCCATGATCACGGCGCAGAGCGCCAAGCCGGCGACATGGCCGCTCAGCGCCAGGCCCAGCCCGGCGACGCCCATCAGCAGGCTCGCCTGACAGACCCTGACAGGGCCGAAGCGCGGCACCAGCGCGCCGCCGATCAAGGCGGAAAGCATGCCGCAGGCGAACAGCAGCATGGTGTAGAGACCGATCGTCGACGGCGCGACGCCGGCCACCGGCGCGATCGCTGGCGCCAGCACGGCGATCGACGCGGCGCCGACCGAGCCCACAGACTGGATGGCGAGCATGACGCCCAAAGACGGGCCGACAGCACGCAGACTCACGAGGGAAGCGGATGTCATGCGCCCGCACCCTAGCATCGCCGTCGCGCCAACCGCCGTGCCGATGGCTCAAGGCTGCAATTCTCAAGGTCGGCCGGACGGCGTAGGCTGCCGCGCGATGAGCATCCTGCCCGATTTCACGCTGCGGACGCCACGCCTCCTCCTGCGCGCCTTCACGCCGCAGGACGCCCAGCGCGTCTTCGAGATCCGGTCGGATTTCGAGGTCACGCGCATGCTGGTGTTCCCGGCCTACCCGCCAGTGCTGGAACAGGTCACCGACTGGCTGAGAGAGCACGTGGTCGAATGGCGGGCAGGCACGGCCTATCGTTTTGCCGTCGTGGCCGACGGCCGGGTCATCGGCTGCGCCGATGTCGACGAGATCCAGGACGGGTGCGGTGAGCTCGGATACTGGCTCGAGCGGGAGTACTGGGGTCGCGGCCTGGCCAGCGAAGCCGCCAGCGCGGTGCACGAATTCGCGACCCGGACCCTGGGCCTCCGCCGGCTGGTGGCCGGCCACGCCGCCGACAATCCCGCATCCGGCCGCATCCTCGTGCGGCTGGGCTTCCGTTGGGTCGCGGACAGCGCCCGCTGGTATCGCGCGCGCGGCGCTGACGTGGTCCGCCGTGAATACGAGTTCGACGCCGACCGCCAATCATGAGAGCCTGCGGGCCATGACCTCGATTCGCAGCGACCTCGCCTCCGCCCAGGCCGATGCCTGGGACGCGATCGGCGCGCCTGGCACGTGGTGGAGCGGCGCCGAGCGCGTGGCGATCGCGGCCGAGACGCGCCATGCCACCGGTTGCCGCCTGTGCGCGGCGCGAAAGGCGGCGCTGTCGCCATCGATGGTCGCGGGCGACCATGATTCATTGGGTGTCCTGCCCGCATCGGCGATCGAGGCGATCCACCGCATCCGCACCGATCCCGGCCGTCTTGGTCATGCCTGGTATCGCGGCCTGATCGAGGCCGGCCTCGGCGAAGAGCGCTACGTCGAGCTGGTGTCGGTGATCGCGGTCACGGTGGCCATCGACACCTTCCGGCGCGCCGCCGGCCTCGCGCCGTGGCCGTTGCCACACGCGCAGGCGGGAGAGCCCTCGCGGCGCCGTCCGGCAGGCGCGAAGCCGGGCGTGGCCTGGATGGCCACCCTGTTGCCGGACGATTGCTCGGCCGAAGACCCCGACCTCTACCAGGCGGATCCCGGGCCGCGCCGGCGCGGTGGCGGCTATGTGCATCATGCGCTCAGCCTCGTGCCGCGCTCGATGATGCATTGGTGGGACATGTTCGAGGTCATGTATCTGCCGTCGGCGGCGATGCGTGACTTCGGCCGCGAGTATCGCGCCGTCAGCCACGCCCAGATCGAGCTGCTGGCCTCGCGCGTGGCGGCGCTGAACCAATGCGTCTATTGAACCGCCAGCCATACGGTCCTGCTCCGGGCGAGCGGCAAACATGGTGGTCAGGACTACGGTTTCGATGGCGTCGCCGACGGCCGGACGAATACTGGCGTCACCGAATCGGCGGTGCTGATCGCCTTCGCCGATCGCGCCCTGGGCGATGACGCGACGGCGCTGGCGGCCGCCCGCGACTCTGTCGCCGCCCGGCTGGGGCCGGCCGCCATGATCGACGCCGCCGCGGTGATCGCTGGCTTCGACGGCATCACCCGCATCGCCGACGCCACCGGCATCCCGCTCGAGCCACCCAAGGCCGAGGCGGTCGCCGATCTGCGCGCCACGCTCGGGCTCGACCGGTTCCTCGACGCGAAGTCGTGATGCGAAACGCCGGCCTGATAGGCCCGGTGACACTTTGACTCCCCGGCGGGCGCCTCGTAGGCTTCCCGATGTCGAGCGACCCGAATAAGAGGCGCCGGCGCTAGGGATCGAGAAACGACCGGGACACATGCAGGCCTACATCGCGCGCCGTCTGCTTGCCCTGATTCCCACGCTGTTCTTCGCCAGCGTCATCGTCTTCGTCACGGTCCGGCTGATTCCCGGCGACATCATCGATTTGATGATGAGCCAGAACGACATCAGCGCCGGCAAGAAGGACCGCGAGGCGCTGCAGGCGGCGCTCGGCCTCGATAAGCCGATGTACATCCAGTACTTCCATTGGATCGGCGCCATCCTGTTCTCCGGCGACATGGGCAAGTCGCTGTGGCAGAACACGCCGGTCACCGAGCAGCTGCTGCAACGCCTGCCGGTGACCTTCGAGCTCGGCCTGCTGTCGCTGCTGGTCGCGCTCAGCGTGGCGATCCCGATCGGCGTCTACTCGGCGATCCGGCAGGACACCGCCGGCGACTACGTCACCCGCTCCTTCTCGATCCTGATGCTGGCGGTGCCGAGCTTCTGGCTCGGCACCCTGGTCATGGTCTTTCCCGCGATCTGGTGGGGCTGGTCGCCGCAGATCCGCTTCGTGCCGTTCACGCAGGATCCGATCCAGAACCTCAGCCAGATGATCGTGCCCTCGATCATCCTGGGCTGCTCGCTGTCGGCGATCACCATGCGACTGACCCGCACCATGATGCTGGAGGTGCTGCGCCAGGACTATGTGCGCACCGCCTGGGCCAAGGGCCTCAGCGAGAAGCTTGTAGTGATGCGCCATGCACTGCGCAACGCGCTGATCCCTGTGGTTACGCTGATCGGTCTGCAGGCGCCGATCCTGATCGGTGGCGCGGTGATCATGGAGCAGATTTTCGTCATCCCCGGCATGGGTCTGCTGCTGCTCGAGGCGGTCAGCCAGCGCGACTATCCGATCATCACCGGCGTCTTCCTCGTCGTCGGCCTAGCGGTGATGGTGATCAACCTGATCGTCGATCTCAGTTACGGGTTGCTCGACCCGAAGGTGCGCTATCGATGACCTCCGTCGCCGATACCGCGCTCGCCCAGGCCAAGCCCAGGCCGCGCCGCGGTCCGTTCATGGACTTCGTCATCCGCCTGTTCCGCGAGAAGCCGCTAGGCGCGGCCGGCGCGGTGGTCTTCATGGTCTTCCTGTTCTGCGGCCTGTTCGCCGATCTGCTGGCGCCCTATGGCTACAACCAGATCAGCCTGATGAACCGGCTGAAGCCGCCCAGCCTGGCCTTCCCCTTCGGCACCGATCATTCAGGCCGCGACATGCTCTCGCGATGCCTCTACGGCGCGCAGCTTTCGGTGATCATCGGCTTCTGCGCCGCCGGCCTGGCCACCGTGATCTCGATCGTGCTCGGCGTGCTGACCGGCTATCTCGGCGGCAAGTTCGACATGGTAGTGCAGCGCTTCGTCGACGCCTGGATGAGCTTCCCCGAGCTGATCGTGCTGATCGTGGTGGTCTCGGTTGTCGGCCCCGGCATGCCGCAGATCATCGTCGTGCTGGGCCTCGCGCTGGGTATAGCCGGCTCGCGCATCGTGCGCGGCGCGGTCGTCTCGGTGCGCGAGAACATGTACGTGCACGCCGCCAAGTCGACCGGCGCCAAGACCGCCCGCATCCTGTGGCGCCACGTGTTGCCCAACGTCATGGCGCCAGTCATCATCCTGTTCACCAACCGCGTCGCGGTGGCGATCCTCGCCGAGTCGGGCCTGTCGTTCCTCGGCTTCGGCGTGCCGCCGCCGGCGCCGACCTGGGGCGGCATGCTCTCCGGCTCGGGCCGCGCCTACATGTATCAGGGACCCTGGCTCGCTCTGGCGCCGGGTCTCTGCCTGACCGTCGTCGTCTACGCGATCTCCGTCTTCGGCGACGCGTTGCGCGACCTGCTCGACCCCCGCATGCGCGGATCGCGTTAAGGCGACCGCCCATAGGAGGAGTGCGCCCGGATCCGACCACAGGGAGGATGTCATGACGGAGTGGAAGCGCTTCAAGAACGCGTTGATCGCCGGCACGTTCGCCGCCGGCGCCTGGATCGGCATGGCGGCGGCCGAGAACAAGGACAAGCCGCAATATGGCGGCACGCTCGAGGTCGGCACCGTCTACATCACCTTGTCCGCGTTGTCGTTTGATCCGCACGACTGGAACTGGAAGCTCAACCACGACACCGGCAGCTATCTCGAGCAGCTCTTTGTCGGCGATCTGAGCAAGGCACGGCGCAACGGCGGCAAACAGGCCTTCGTCGCCGACGGCTATCTCGCCCAGGACGCCATCAAGGGCGAGCTGGCCGAGAGCTGGGCGTGGAAGGACGACCCGCTGCGCGTCGAGATCAAGCTGCGCAAAGGCGTGATGTTTCCGGCCAAGCCCGGCGTGATGGAGAGCCGAGAGTTCACCTCGGCCGACGTCGCTTACAGCTTCAACCGGCTGATCAGCAGCCCGAAGCAACAGAAGGGCTATTTCAACCACGTCGAGAAGGTCGAGACACCGGACAAGCACACCGTCGTCTTCCACATGAAGTATTTCCACGCTGAGTGGGATTACCGCTTCGGCTGGGGGTACTACTCGCCGATCTACGCCAAAGAGATGGTCGACGCTGGCGCCACCAACTGGAGGAACGCGGTCGGAACCGGGCCCTTCCAGCTCACCGATTTCGTGCAGGGCAATTCCAACACCTACACCAAGAACGCGATCTACTGGGGCCGCGAGACGATCGGCGGTACCGAGTACAAGGTGCCGTTCCTCGATAAAGTGGTCTACCGCACGATCAAGGACGAGGCGACGTGGATCGCGTCGCTGCGCACCGGCAAGCTCGACATCCTCGAAGCCATCCGCTGGCAGAACGTCGACAGCCTGAAGAAGAGCTCGCCGCAGCTACAATGGAATCGCTGGCTGAACCAGTCCGGCACCTTCATGGCCATGCGCATGGATGTCGACGGCCCGTTCAAGGATATCCGCGTGCGCCGCGCGCTTAACATGGCGGTCAACAAGCAGGAGATCGTCAAGGCCTACTACAACGGCCACGCCGAGCTCTTCGCCTATCCGCAGCATCCCGACTACGGCCCGTATTTCGAGCCGCTCGAGTCCATGCCGGATTCGGTGAAGGAGCTGTTCACGTACAATCCCGAGAAGGCGAAGAAGCTACTGGCCGAGGCCGGCTATCCCAAGGGCTTCACGACCAAGGTGCAGGTCTGCGCCTGCAGTCCCGACCATATGGACCTGCTGCCGCTGGTCGCGGCCTACTATGAGCAGGTTGGCGTGAAGCTCGAGATCCAGCCAATGGAGTACGGCGCGTTCCTGGGCGCGATGACTTCGCGCACGCACGCGCCGGCCTATTTCATGAACTCCGGCCACGTCAATCCCACGCGCACCATCCACAAGAGCTTCATCACAGGCGAGATGTGGAACCCGGCCGGCTATACCGATCCCAAGTACGACGAGAGGATGGAGCTGGTCTTCCGTCAGAAGGACGAGGCGGTACGCATCAGGATGCTGCGCGAGCTGACGCGCGAGATCCTCGACCAGGCACCCTATGTGTGGATGCCGATTCCCTACGTCTACACGGCGTGGTGGCCGTGGGTGAAGAACTACGGTGGCGAGCTGCGCGTCGGCGCGGTGCGGCCGGGGCCGATCTACGCCCGCATCTGGCTCGACCAGGACATGAAGAAGAAGATGGGCTTCTGATCGCCCAATCGAAGGAGAGTGATCATGGCGCATGACATCGTGATCCGCGGCGGCGAGATCGTCGACGGCACCGGCGGCGATCCCTATCGCGGCGACGTCGCCATCCAGGACGGCAAGATCGCCGCCGTGGGCGCGGTGGACGGCAAGGGCAAGCGCGAGATCGACGCCGGGGGGATGACCGTCACCCCCGGCTTCATCGACATCCACACCCATCTCGACGCGCAGATCGGCTGGGATCCGGACTGCACGCCGGTGAGCTGGCACGGCGTCACCACGGCGCTGATGGGCAATTGCGGCGTGACCTTCGCGCCGGTGAAGCCCCACGACAAGGAACTGCTCGCCGGCATGATGGAGACGGTCGAGGACATTCCCCGGCACGCCATCCTCACCGGCCTGCCGTGGAGCTGGGAGGACTACGGCGGCTATCTCGACGCCATCGAGACCTTGAAGCCCGGCATCAACATCGCCGGCCTAGTCGGCCACAGCGCGGTGCGCTTCTACGTCATGGGCGAGCGCGCGGTCGAGGAGCAGGCGACGCCGGAGGAGCGCCGCCAGATGGCCGACGTGGTTGCCAAGTCGATCGACCGCGGCGCCGTCGGCTTCTCGACCAACCGCTTCGCCGAGCACAAGCTGCCCGACGGCCGCGCGATCCCCGGCACCTTCGCCGATCCGATCGAGCTGGTGGACATCGCCAAGGTCGTGGCGCCGCGCAACGCGCTGATGCAGGCGGTCGGCGCCAATATGGACGTTCTGCGCACCATCGCCGATTCGGGTAAGGGCCGCGTGCTGTTCAGCTACGGCGCCGGCAACGGCGATCTGGCGATGGCCCAGCAGCGCCGCACGGCACTGGAGGAACTCTGTACCGGCCGCGACATGACCGCGATCACGCAGGTGCGTGCCTCGGGCATGATCTATGGACTTCAGGCCGGCCTGCCGGTGCGCGGCGCGACCTGGTCGCGGCTGCGCCGCCTGCCGACGCTGAATGATCGCGTCGCGGCGCTGAGCGATCCCGAGTTCCATGCCAGCCTGATGGCCGAGGCGCGCACCAACGGCTTCAAGCAGAATCTCGGTACTCCGATAGAAAAGGTGTTCTACCTCGGCGACGGTCCGACCCCGGCCTACACAGCCGGCGAGGAGATGTCACTGGTCGCCATGGCGCAGGCGCGCGGAGAGCACTGGGCCGAGACCTTCCTGCGCATGGCGCGCGAGACCAAGGGCAAGGCGCTGTTCACCTTGCGCATGTTCAACCCCAATCTCGACGCGCTGGCGCACATGTTCCGCAGCCCGCACTGCTTCCCCAGCCTGGGCGACGCCGGCGCGCATGTCACACAGGTGATGGACGCCGGATGGGCGACCTTCATCCTCTCGCACTGGGTGCGCGAGACCGGCTTCTTCAGCATGAGCGAGGCGATCAAGCGCATGACCTTGATGCCGGCGCGCGTGATGGGCCTGAAAGATCGCGGCACGCTGGCCGTCGGCATGCGCGCCGATATCAACGTGTTCGACGCCGGCAAGGTCGCCGAGCTCCAGCCGGAGCTGGTCAGTGATTTCCCCGGCGGCGCGGCGCGCTTCATCCAGAAGTCGACCGGCTACAAGGCGACCTTGGTGAACGGCGCGGTCAATGTGCTCGATGGCGAACTGACGGGCACGCGCGCTGGCCGCGTGTTGCGGCATGGAGCCTGAGAGACGCGGCGCGGAAGCGTACCCGCCGGTAACATTGCGCGGCAAACGTTCCCCTGCGTCGGTGGCGTCGGGGCAATCGACATGAGACGGAGGACGCGATGATCAAGGCACTGAGACGTACCATGCTGGCGGGCGCGACGGCGCTCACGCTGGCGGCGGGATCGGCGCTGGCCGAAAGCACAGCGCCGAAGTACGGCGGCACGCTGGAGGTCGGCACGGTCTACATCACGCTCTCGGCGCTGTCGTGGGATCCGCACGACTGGAACTGGAAGCTGAACCACGACACCGGCATGTTCTACGAGCAGCTGTTCGCCGGCGACCTGTCCAAGGCCAAGCGCAACGGCGGCAAGCATTCGTTCATCCCCGACGCCTGGCTGTCGAGCGACGCCCTGCGGGGCGAGCTGGCCGAGAGCTGGGAGTGGAAGGAGAATCCACCCCGGGTCGAGATCAAGCTGCGCAAGGGCATCATGTTTCCGGAGAAGCCCGGCGTGATGAAGGCGCGCGAGTTCGTCGCCGACGACGTGGTGTTCAGCTACGAGCGTCTGAACAGCAGCCCACGGCGGATCAAGGACTACTTCGCGCATGTCGAGAAGGTCGAGGCGACCGACAAGCACACGGTCGTCTTCACCTTCAAGGACTACTTCGCGGAGTGGGACTACCGGTTTGGCTGGGGCTACTTCTCGGTGATCACGCCCAAGGAGGTCGTCGACGCCGGCGCCACCAACTGGAAGAACGTGGTCGGCACCGGCCCCTTCCAGCTCAGCGATTTCGTGCAGGGCAACTCCAACACCTACACGCGCAACCCCGCGTACTGGGACAAGGAGACCATCGGCGGCAAGCAGTACCAGCTGCCCTATCTCGACAAGGTGGTTTACCGCACGATCAAGGACGAGGCGACTTGGATCGCCGCCCTGCGTACCGGCAAGCTCGACATGCTGGAGGCGATCCGCTGGCAGAATGTCGAGAGCCTGAAGAAGAGTGCGCCGCAGCTGCAGTGGAACCGCTGGCTCAACCAGTCCGGCACCTTCATGGCCTTCCAGGTCGACCAGAAGCCGTTCGACGATGTGCGCGTGCGGCGCGCGCTGAACATGGCGGTCAACAAGCAGGAGATCGTCAAGGCCTACTACAACGGCCACGCCGAGCTCTTCGCCTATCCCATGCATCCGGACTACGTGGGCTACTTCGAGCCGCTCGAATCCATGCCTGACTCGGTGAAGGAGCTGTTCACCTACAACCCGGCCAAGGCCAAGAAGATGCTGGCCGACGCCGGCTATCCCAACGGCTTCAGCTTCAAGGTTCAGGTCTGCGCCTGCAGCCCGGATCACATGGACCTGCTGCCGCTGATCGCTGCCTACCTCGAGCAGGTGGGCGTGAAGATCGAGATCCAGCCAATGGAGTACGCCGCGTTCCTCTCGGCGATGACATCGCGCAAGATGACGGCCGGCTACTTCATGAACAACGGCCACACCAACCCGACGACCACGATCCGCAAGAGCTTCACGACGGGCCAGCAATGGAACCCGTCGGGCTGGTCGGACAAGGCCTTCGACGCGCGCATGGACGAGGTCTATCGTACGCGCGACGAGTCCAAGCGTCAGGTCATGCTCAAGGAGATGACGCGCGAGATCCTCGACAAGGCGCCGTACATCTGGATGCCGACGCCCTATGTCTATTCGGCGTGGTGGCCGTGGGTTAAGAACTACGGTGGCGAGCTGCGCGCTGGCGCGGTGCGCCCTGGCCCGATCTACGCCCGGATCTGGATCGACCAGGACCTGAAGAAGAAGCTGGGCTACTAAGCGTACCGTGGCTGAACCTCTCCTCCAGGTCCGCGACCTGACAACGCGTTTCCGGACCGACGGCGGCATCGTCACCGCCGTCGATTCGGTGTCCTTCGACGTCGCCGCCGGCGAGACGGTGGCGATCGTTGGCGAGTCGGGCTCGGGCAAGAGCGTCACCGCGCTCTCCATCCTGCGCCTGATCCCCAACCCGCCCGGCAAGATCGAGCGGGGCGAGGTGATCTTTGACGGCGTCGACCTCCTGAAGCTCGACGACGTCGGCATCCGCGCCATCCGCGGCGACAAGATCGCCATGATCTTCCAGGAGCCGATGAGCTCGCTCAATCCGGCGCTGACCATCGGCAAGCAGATCGGCGAGCCGATCAACCTGCACCGCAAGGCGCCGTGGACCGTGGCGATCGACAAGGCCAAGGAGCTGCTGGGCCGCGTGCGCATCCCCGACGCCGCCGCCCGCGTCGGCGCCTGGCCGCATCAGTTCTCCGGCGGCATGCGCCAGCGCGCCATGATCGCCATGGCGCTGGCCTGCCAGCCCAAGCTGATCGTCGCCGACGAGCCGACCACGGCGCTCGACGTCACGGTGCAGGCGCAGATCCTCGATCTGCTGAAGAGCCAGGCGCGCGAGGCCGGCTCGGCCCTGATTCTGATCACCCACGATTTGGGCGTCGTGGCCCGCTACGCCGACCGCGTCGTGGTGATGTATGGCGGACGCATCGTCGAGACGGCCCCGGCGCGCATCCTCTACAAGTTCCCGCGGCATCCCTACACCCAGGGGCTGATGGCCTCGATCCCCCGGCTCGACGGCGACACGCGCCAGCGCCTGGTGCCGATCGAAGGCCAGCCGCCGAACCTGGCGCAGCTGCCGCTGGGCTGCGCCTTCGCCGCGCGCTGCCGCATGGCCACGCAGCGCTGTCACGACGAACGCCCGCCGCTCGAGGCGGTGGGCGAGAACCATCTCAAGGCCTGTTTCCTCGACGCGCGTGCGGATGCCCATGCCTGACGCCACCACCCCGGCATCCGACGACATCCTGCGTGTCGAGGATCTCAAGGTTCATTTCCCCGTCATGCAGGGCGTGGTGATTCAAAAACAGGTCGCCACGGTGAAGGCGGTCGACGGTATCTCCTTTACGCTCAAGCGCGGCGAGACGCTGGGCCTTGTCGGCGAGAGCGGCTGCGGCAAGTCGACGACCGGACTGGCTGTGCTGCGCATGCTGCCACCGACCGAGGGCCGCATCGTCTTCGAGGGTGAGGACATCGCCGGCCACGACGAGGAGCGCATGCGCGGCATCCGCAAGCGCATGCAAATGGTCTACCAGGATCCCTATGGCTCGCTCAATCCGCGCATGCGCGTGCGCGACATCGTCGGCGAGCCACTCGAGGTCCACGGCCTGGGCGACGACCGCAGGGCGTTGCGCGAGCGTGTCTCCGCCCTGATCGCGATGGTCGGCCTGCTGCCCGACATGGCCGACCGCTATCCGCACGAATTCTCTGGCGGCCAGCGCCAGCGCATCGGCATCGCCCGCGCCATGGCGCTCGAGCCGTCGCTGATCATCTGTGACGAGGCGGTCTCGGCGCTCGACGTGTCGATCCAGGCGCAGGTGGTGAACCTGTTCATGGAGCTGCAGCAACGGCTGGGGCTGACCTACATCTTCATCGCTCACGATCTCGCCGTGGTGCGGCACATCAGCGACCGCATCGCCGTGATGTATCTCGGCAAGATCGTCGAGATCGCCACGCGCGACGAGCTCTATCGCGATCCGCTGCATCCCTACACGCAGGCGCTGCTGGCGGCGATCCCGATTCCCGATCCCGAGCTCGAAGCGACGCGCCCACAGCAGATCATTTCAGGCGAGGTGCCCAGCGCGCTGCGGCCGCCGCCAGGCTGCCGCTTCCATCCACGCTGCCCACACGCGATGGATGTCTGCAAGACGACGGAGCCACCGCTCAAGGGCCGCCCCGGCGGCCGCGCCGTAGCCTGCCATCTGCATCCGTAATCAATCCCTTCTCCCGCTGGCGGGGGAAGGTAACGTATGGGGCCCAGCACGGAGTTCCCGATGGTCGCGCGTATCGCCCAGGCCCTGGTCGCAAAGTACGGCGAGAAAGCGGACACTGCCGCGACGCTTGCCGTCACCCTGTTCGACCCAGATGGCAATGTCGTGGATCCCGCCGACCGCGCCGCCATCCGTTTCGCGCGCTTCCACTGGACCGGCTGGCGCCTGCTCGAACCCTACCAGGCCGGGCAATCGATCACGGACTACGTCATCGAGTCCGCCGGCGGAACGGCGAAGTGGTCGATCGCCATCTCTACGCTCTCGTCCAGTGGCAAGGTGATCGCCGCCAAGGCCGATGGCGAGCTGACTCCCACCGTCGCGACTTTCCTCACTCGCCTGGCGGCGAAGCTCTGACCTCCTGAGGTCGATCTCTACGTCATGGCACTTCACACAGGAGTTGTTATGTTATAACGTCCTTGGCTATGCTTGCGCAGGGGACGCATATGTCTTTGATTCGAAACATGATTCTCGCCGCCGGCGGCCTTGCGGTCAGCCTCCCGGCAAGCGCCCAGACCCCTACAACGATCACCCTGCCGCCGCTGGAAGTGACCGGTGTGCCCCAGGCGCGGACCATCGACGATGTGGCCACTCCTGCTTCGGTGCTCGCAGGGCAGAATCTTGAACTGCGTCGTGCCGCTACCCTGGGCGAGACGGTCAAGGACCTTCCCGGCATCACCACGAGCCACTTCGGTGCCGGCGCCAGCCGACCGATTATTCGTGGCTTCGACGGACCGCGGGTGCGTGTCCTGAATGACGGCGTCGACACGCTCGACGCCGCGACGGTCAGCCCTGATCACGCCGTCACCATCGATCCGTTTGGCGCGCGGCAGATCGAGATCCTCAGGGGCCCGGCCACCTTGCTCTATGGCGGTGGCGCCATCGGCGGCGTGGTCAACGTCATCGACTCGCGGATTCCGACGGCGGTGCCCTCGCGCGGCTACCAAGGCGAGACCGGGCTGCGGTTCAGCAGCTCAGCGGAGGAGATCGCGGGATTCCTGGGATTCACCGTGGGCCACGGCAACATCGCCGCGCGCGTCGAAGGCACAGTGCGCAATGCCGAGGACTACCACACCGCCCAGGCGTTCGGCGATCCGCTGTCGCGGCGCGTGCGCAACTCGTTCAACAACGGTTTTAACTTCAGCGCCGGCACGTCATGGGTCGACAACTGGGGTTATGTCGGCGCGGCCTACAGCGAGTACCGCAGCCAGTACGGCTTGCCCAACGAGGCGTCCGTGCTGATCAACATGCGCACCCAGCGCCTCGACGTGCGTGGCGAGGTGCGCGAGCCCTTCAACGGCGTCGAGAAGATCCGCTTCCGTCTGGCCAATGTCTGGTACCAGCACCAGGAGGTCGAGAGTTCAGCGATCGAGACGACCTTTTTCAACCATGCTTTCGACGGTCGGGTCGAGGTAATCCACCGCCTGTTCGACGGCTTGCGCGGCGTGGCCGGTGTACAGGCGCAGCGGCGCGACTTCACCGCGACCGGCGAAGAGGCCTACGTGCCGCCGACTCTGACCCGAAGCTTTGGCCTGTTCCTCATCGAACGCTACAGTTTCAGTCAGTTCCACATCGAAGGCGGGCTGCGCTACGACTGGCAGCACATCCAACCATCGGGCGATCGGCAGAGCCGCGGCCACCAGGGCTTCTCGGCCTCGATCAGCGGCACATGGGATTTCATGCCCGGCTATTCGGCGACGATCGGATTCTCGCGCTCGCAGCGCCTGCCGACCGCGGAGGAACTCTACGCCAACGGCGCGCACGTCGCGACCGGACAGTTCGAGGTCGGCGACGTCAACCTGGGACGTGAAACCTCGTACAACCTTGAGCTCGGCGTGCGGAAGAAGACGGGCGCCCTGCAGTTCGGCGCCAACCTCTATCGCAATGTGGTCAACGGCTTCATCTTCCAGTTTGATACCGGAGAGACCAGGGACGACCGGCGTGTGGTCAACTTCCGGCAGGCCGATGCGGAGTTCTACGGCCTCGAAGCCGACGTGAAGTACGCGGTCCACGACAATATCGACGTTTCGGTCTTCGGCGACTACGTACGCGGGCGGCTGACCGGCGGCAACAACCTGCCGCGCATTCCGCCAGGCCGCCTTGGTGCGCGCATCGACGCGCGTCACGAGCTGGGTGCTGGCAGCCTGAGCGGCTTCGTGCAGTTCTACCACGCGTTTGGGCAGAGCCAGGTCGCCCCGAACGAGACCGCAACGCCGGGCTACAACATGCTCGACATCGGCGTCGCCTGGAACGGGCAGTTCAACCCGATCAACACCTGGCAGGTATACCTGCGGGCCAACAACCTGTTGAACCAGCGCGCCATTGCGCACACCTCGTTCATCAAGAACTCCGCGCCGCTGCCCGGCATCAACGTGACAGCGGGCACGCGATTCACGTTCTAAACGTCGGTCCGGGTCGTCTTGCCGGCGCTTGGGGATCGGGCCCCGATCAAACGGCGATGAAGCCGGGTTTGCGCCCGCCGACCGAGACGAGGTAGCGGGCCATCGCGGTGGCTACCTGCCGCACCGCGGGTCGCGCCGTCATTCGGTCGCGCCATGCCAGCAGGCAGCCTACATCCAGCGGCATCGGCGCGCCCAGTCGATCGGCGAAGAACTGCGCCATGTAGAAGGCGATGTCGGCGTAGGAGTAGTCGCCGACAAGATATCGGCGCCCGTCGGCCAGCAACGCCTCCACCTCGCGGTCGTAACTCACGGCCGCACCGATGGCGGCCACGGCGGCAGGATCGTCGAGGCTGCGCTGCAGACCCATCAGCCTGACGATGTGCGGGAAGAAGACCTCATCGGACTTCATCTCCAACAGCCTGGCGCGGGCGCGGCCGCGCACGCTGGTGGGCCATAGCGGCGGCTGCGGCTTGATCTCCTCGAAATACTCGAAGATCTGCGTCGAATCGAAAATCTCGACATCGCCGTCGATCAACACCGGGACTTGGCGCTTGGGATTGACGCGCAGGACCTCGGGATGCTTGGGCTCGTACAGCGCCTTCATGTCGAAGGGCACCATCTCGACCCGCACGTCGAGCCCTTTCTCCAGCGCCGCGATCTCAGCCTTGGCGCCGAACATGCTCAGGGGTCCGGAATAGAGTCGCATCGGCATGAAAGATTCCTCGTTACGCTCCGCATGAAAGAAGCGGCCCGCTCGGAACGACAGAAGCATTCCCGTCGTTCCGAGCGAAGCGAGGAATCTTGCTTGCGATCGAAGTCTAGCTCACGCGCTCCAGGTAGCTCTCGAACACGCCGACATGCACATGCGCCGGATCGGCGTCGTGGGGCCACAGTTCCTCGGCGTTGAAGCGCACGTCGTAGGTCGGCTCGTCCTCGGCGTGGATGCCATGCGCATGCGCGTCGGGGAACGGGTACTTCGGCGACACGCCGACGACCACGCCGGTCTTGCCGCGGATGTAGCCGGGCATGCGCACATGGCCCGGCACGTGATCGGTGCGCACGCGCACTTTGTCACCGGGCTTCAAGGTCGGCCGCGTCTCGACATTGCCGCGTCCGGGCGCGCTGGGCATGGATAGCGGGAACTGACCCTGCGCGCGCCGCTCCAGCTCCTCCCGCGTGAGGATACCCTTCTCGACGCAGAGCGTAGCGAGGCTGGTCAGCGACCGCTCGTAGTAGCTGGCCGACAGATAGTGCCGCGGCTCCATGCGCTCGATGGCGTGGCGGTACTCGTCCATGTTGAAGATGCCGCACTTCACGGCGAGCGAGTACAGAGCGTTGACCCGCTTCTCCCACGGCTCGTGGAAAGTCTGCGCCTTGAGCGCATAGCGTACGCGGCCGAAGCCCTGCCGGCCGCCCATGTCATGGATGCCGTCCATCGCCTAAGTCCCCGCCACGCGCGCGACGCCGATCATCATGTCCTTGCTGATCAGCCCGGCGAGCTTCTCCTCGGACCAGCCCTCGGTCCCTGATGGACGCATCGGCAGCACCATGTAGCGCGTGTCGGCCGTGGTGTCCCACACGCGGATCTCGGTGGAGGCGGGCAGCTCCAGGCCCATCTCCTTCAGCACCGTACGGGACTGGCGCACGACGCGGGCGCGGTACTCCAGATCCTTGTACCAGTCCGGCGGCAGGCCGATGATCGAGAAGGCCGTGCACGAGCACAGCGTGCAGACGATCACGTTGTGGATGCTCGCCGTGTTCTCCAGCACGACCAGATGACGGTGATGCGCCGGCATGCTCAGGCCCAGCTCGGCCACCGCGTCCTTGCCATTGGCCATCAGCCGCGCCTTGAAGGCCGGATCGGTCCACGCCTTGGCGCAGACCCGCGCGCCGTTCTCGGGCAGCCATTTCTCCTCGGCGAGCTCGCGGAACTCGCCGATGAACTCCGCCGGCTTCATGCCGCGCTCTTCGAACGCGGCCTGAATCGCATCGACCCGCGCCTCGACGGACGCGGTGTTCAGCTTGATGTGAATGTTGTCGGGCATGGGATCCCTCCACCTGCCATGTGTCGACGGCAGATTGAGGGATCGCCGAGATCAGTTCAATGCCTGATCACTCCGCCGCCGTCGCCGCGCCCTGTGGCTTCACCGTGATCATGCCGGGGCGGAAGCGCTCCTTGAATGGCGTGGTGTCTATCTCGTCGAGCTTGATCTCGCCGGCCAGCACCTTGCGCTTCCATTCCTGGTGCGCCGGCTCGTCGGCGTGGAATTCGGGCATCACCTCTCTCGCGAAAAGCTCCAATGATTCGCAGATGTGCTCGTGCGTAGTCTTGCCGGCCTGGTTGAGCAGGATCACCTGGTCGATGTTCGATTCCCGGAACTTGCGCAGCTTCTTGCGGATGGTCTCGGGCGATCCGATCAGCCCACCGGCGATGGAACGCTTCGCCTGCTCGGGATTCTCGCGCTTCCATTTGTTGTACTCGTCCCACATGTTGACGGTACCCGGCGGCGGCCGCTGACGGCCCTTTTGCGCACCATAGAATTGCAGCGCGAACTGGAAGAAGGTCGAGCCTTCAGCGCGACGCCGCGCCTCCTCGTCGGTCTTGGCGCACATGAAGTAGCTGACCAGCGCGATATTGGGGTTGGTCTGATAATCCTCGAGCTTGTCGAGCTGCTTGGTGAAGGCGTTATAGTAGGCATGCACCCAGGCATGCGCGGCGTCGGCGCTGACGAACTGGAAGCCCAGCGCGCCCATGCCGCGGCGGCCGGCCATCTCGATCGTCTGCAATTGCGAGCACGCCACCCAGAGCGGCGGGTGTGGCTTCTGCAGCGGCTTGGGCAGCACGTTGCGCAGCGGGAACTTGAAGTGCGGCCCGTCATAGGAGCAGCCGCCGTCGCGGAACATCGGGATCAGCGCGCGCACCGCGTCCTCCCAGATCGCGCGCTTGTTATCCATGTCGACGCCGAACGGCTCCAGCTCGGTGATGCTGGCGCTCTCGCCCATGCCGAACTCGACACGGCCGTCGCTCAACAGATCGAGCGCCGCGACCTTCTCGGCCACCTTGGCCGGGTGGTTGGTGGTGAGCTGGAAGATGCCGTGGCCCAGCCGGATGCGCTTGGTGCGCTGGCTGGCGGCGCCGAGGAAGACCTCGGGCGCGGGCGAGTGCGAATACTCCTCGAGGAAGTGATGTTCGACTTCCCAGGCGTAGTCGAAGCCCAGCTGGTCGGCGAGCTCGCATTGCGACAGCGCGTTCTTGTACAGGCGATGCTCGTCGCCGGCTTCCCAGGGACGCGGCAGCTGCAGCTCGTAGAAGATGCCGAATTTCATGGCCGCGCCCTCCAATCGTTGAGGCCGCAAGGGCACCCCGAAACCCGGCGCGGGGCAAGGGCTTCGTGCCGCATCGCGGCACCCTAGCCATGCGCTCGCGGGGCCTTCCCTCCGCCGGCGGGAGGTCCATACTTGGCCTGACGATCTGGGAGGCGACGATGCCAGACGGAGTGGCAAGAGCAGGCGCCAGTGACCGGCCCGACGCGCTTTACGCCAAGCTGGAGGAGCGCGTTCTGGCGCGCGACCAGATCGGCGCCCTCGATACCTACCATCAGCTCTTCAAAGCCGGCCGGCCGCTGCCCGAAATGCTGGCCGAGGCGGTGCGCATCCACGCGCCCTACACCCACGTGCCCTATCACGAGCGCATCGACGACGGGTACGTCAACTTCGTCAACAACGACCACTGCCTGCTGAGCGCGCGCGCCACCTTGAACCTCGCGCGCCTGCTGCCCGGGGTGCAGGCCGGCCTGCCGATGGCGCAGACCATCTGGTACATCCCCACCGGGCTGGACATCTGGAACCAGAAGATCATCAAGGCGCCGGGCCACTATGCGCGCGGATTCCAGATGCCGCCGGGACCGCCACCGGCGCCCGTGGTGCACTGGGCCGACCAGGAGCCGCTGGCGCTCGACGGGCCACTGAAGGAGCGGCTCGGGCACTGGCAGACCCTGGTGCATCGCGGCCAGGTGATCGACGCCTACCGCGTCTTCCTCGGCATCATGCGCAACAAGGACGAGCGCCGCGCCGCGCTCAGCGAACTGGCCTTCGCCGGCCTGATCGACGTGCAGGACCGCGCCTTCCAGAACCGCTCCTACACCACCGGCCACAAATCCTTCCGTGCCCGCGCCACCGTCGAGCTGGGCGACGCCATCGGCTGGGACGACGCGCACGACGTGCTCTACGCCGGCGCGCTCGACATCGCCGTCGGCCCGCGCTGGTATTCGCTTTACGAGATGGCCTGCAACGCCGTCACGGTCTACATCGAGGGCCAGGTGCTGCACGCCGTGCCCTATGGCGGCACGACCGCGCGCGAGCGCGCGCTGCTCGACAACCGCGAGCCGATGAGCGCCGCCGAGACCGAAGCCTTCCTCGAGATCGTGCTGCGCCAGCCCGAGCCGGCCAATATCGAGGCGCTGGCCCGGCTGCTCAACGCCGGAAAGGACCCGCGCTCGATCCTCGACGCCATCCAGCTCGGCGCCGCCGAGGTGGTGATCGAGACCAATATCGACGTGAACTTCTCGCTGCCGCAGCACTGCTACGAGTACTGCAACACGCTCGGCTGGTTCTGGGACAATTTCGCCCACCAGCAGCGCATCAAGCTGCTGTTCCTAGCCACCGCCTATCTCAACCAGGCGGCGTATCACCAGCACCTGAGCGGCGATTTCGCGCGGACATCGGTGCGCGCGCCGACGGGCGCCGATCGCCTGACCTCTGCGGAGATCGTCGATCGCCTGACATCAGCGCTGATCGCGCTTGACGGGCCGCAGAGCATGGCGTGGACCAAGGCCTACCTCGACAGCGGTGCGGAGACCGGCCCGCTGGTGCGCGCACTGGCGCTGGCGGCCAGCCGGCTGGGCAACGATCCTCACAACCAGGAGATCGCCCAGTGCATGATCGAGGACTACCTCAAGAACAAGCAGCCTGATCGCGGCCGCCTGCTGCTGGCCTGCGCCCAGCACACCGCCGCGCATCGCAAATACGGCGACGCGCTCGATTGCAGCCGCCGTTTCGGCAAGGCCTTCGATCTGGCGGAGCTCGGTTGAGCCGCTGCCTCGGCCTGCTGGGCGGCGTCGGTATCGGCGCCGCCGTGCACTATTACGAAGCGCTGGCCGCGGCGCACGCCGCGAAGGGCGAGCCGCTGCCGCTGGTCATGGTCAACGCCGACATGCCCACCGGCCTGCGCTACGTGCAGGCCGGCGACCTCCAGGGACTCGCGCGCTATCTCGCTGGTCTGATCGACCGCATGCGCGCCGCCGGCGCCGAGCTGGCGGCGATCCCCGCCGTCACGCCGCATATCTGCTTCAACGAACTGTCGCCAATCACGCTCCTGCCTTTGGTCGATATCGTGACACCGCTGGCCGATCACCTGCGCACCAAAGGCATCCGCCGCGCCGCGCTCTTCGGCACGCGCTTCACCATCGAAAGCGCGATGTTCGGCCGTCTCGCCGGTATCGATCTGGTGAAGCCGCGCGCCGACGAGATCACCACCATCCACGACGCCTACATGCGCACGGCGAACTCGGGCAAAGGCGCGCCCGACGACCACCGCGCGCTGACGGCGATGGCCCGCACGCTGATCGAGCGCGACGGTGCCGAGGCGATCATCTTCGCCGGCACCGACCTGTCGCTGCTGTTCGATACCGACAACACGACTTTCCCGTCGATCGACTGCGCGCAACTGCACATCGAGGCGATCCTGCGCGCGCAGGGTCTTTGAGTCTCGTCATCTCCCTCCGGATGGCGAGCTGATTCAGCCCACCACCTTGATGTAGGTGTCCTTCATGACGATGAGGCCGTTGCGGAAGGTGTAGAGATCGCAGCCCAGCCAGGACTGCTTCTCGCCGGTCTTCAGCGTCGCGGTGCGGTGCCATTCGGTGACCGCGCGGTCGCCGTGGATGAACTCGCTGGTGTGAGTCCACTTCACGTCGCTGGCGTTGGCGAACAGCGGCTCGAAATAGCTGCGGATCGCGGCGTGGCCCTTGAAACTCTGGCCCCAGTAATCCGGTCCCCTGGCGTTGCGGAACTCGCCGTCGGGCGCGAAGGCCGCGACGATGGCGTCAACATCGCGCCGCGCGAAGGCCGCACCCACCGCGCGCAGCTGATCCATGGTGACATGGGGAATCGAAGCGCCGTCCATCGTCGATCTCCTCTTGGTCGACAGCTAGGATGCCGCGCTCGACACCACTGGTCGAGTCGGTGCCGGCTGCGCCTCGGCCTCCAGCATGCGCTCGACGATCCAGCAGTACTGGCTGAGCGCCCCGTCGGCGCGGATCGGCACCATGCGGAAGTCCGGGCGCTTCTCGAGGTTGCGCGCCTGGGCGGTGACCATGGCGCGATCCTCCTCGAAGGCCTCGGCCACACTGTCGTGCACCGACTGGGTCACATCGGGACGATCGAGCGCGAAGTCATGCGGCTGGCCGAAAAAATAGTGCGTGGCGTTCTCGTTCTCCGGCGTCAGCGCCTGGCAACTGTGGAAGCGCGCGGCGTCGACCAGCTTGCCCTCGGGCGCACCGGTGCCCACCGGCGCCATGCCGGAATCCATCAGGAAGATGCCCGGCACCAGGAAATCGTAGGTGTTCCAACGATCGACGTTGCCGGCAAAGGGGCGCACCTTCTGGATGAAGGGTGGTGGCGCGATGTCGAGCGCCCAACGCGTCACCCGCACGCCGCGCTCGATGCGCTCGACCTTGACCTGACCCTTCGCGTAGTCCTCCGAGCCGCCCAAGGTGGTGGGATGCACGTAGGGCAGGTGCGCCAGATCCAGCAGGTTGTCGCAGATCAGCATGTAGTTGGCGTCATAATGGGTGTAGCCACCCTTGATGCTGCGCCAGGCGGGATCGTCGAGCCAATGCGTGTCGGGGACCAGCGCCGCGTCGGCCTTCTCGACATCGCCCATCCAGATCCAGATCCAGTGATGGCGTTCGACAATCGGAAACGTGCGCACGCGCGCGTTGGCCGGCACCAGATCCTGCGACGGCACCTCGACACACTTGCCGGATCGGTCGAACAGCAGGCCGTGATACAGGCAGCGCACGCAGTCGCCCTCGCGCCGGCCACGCGACAGCGGCGCGCCACGATGGCAGCACATGTCCTCGAAGGCCACGACGTGTCCCTGGGCGTCACGCCACAGCGCCAGCGGCGTGTTCAGGATCGTGCGGGCAAGGAAGCCGTCGGCCGGCACCTCGCCCGACCAACCCGCGACGTACCATGTGTTGCGGATGAACATGATCCTGCTCCGTTCAATAGGCCTTGCCGGTCGGATAGACGGCGAAAGCCGGGATAGCGGGGTCGAGCCGGTCCCACGGCTGCGCGCTCTTGACGAAGATGTTGGCCTCCGGCCGGAACCAGCTCGCGTCGTCGAACGTGCAGACACGGATGCCGACGATGTCGGGACGGGTCGAGACCTGCACGTAGAGCGGCGTGCCGCAGTCGCCGCAGAAGACGCGCGTGATGGCGTTGCCGGCGTCGGACTTGGCGACGTAGCGGCGCGGCGCGCCCTGGACGATCCGGAAGCCATCCGCCGCCATCCGCACGGCCGCGACATGCGGCGCGCCGCTGCCGCGCTGGCAGTCGCGGCAATGACATTGCAGCGAAAACTGCGCTTCGCTCGCGCATTCGTACCGGATCGCGCCGCACAGGCATCCGCCGGTTCTCGTTGGCATGCGGGTCTCCCTTGCTCGAAGCCACCGCAGGATAGCGCCGGCGTGGCCGCCGTACTACCGGACAGGCCCTGACCCGCAGCGCGGATGGGCACGCCCGCCATCGGCCAGCGCGATCGCGACGACGATCTCGTCGGCGCGCGGCGCGTCGGCAATCATCTCCGTGATCGTGTCGAAGTGATCGAACGACCAGACATCGTCCTTGTGGCCGAGCGGAATGTCGATGATCGCGCCCGGCGCGCCGAGCTTCACGTTGGACGGTATCACCGCCTGCCCGCCGCCGATCGCCGCGCGCATCGGCTTGCCCAGCATCGGATGGATGCAGGCGCCGCCATGCTCCATCTCGCCATGCGCGCCGACCAGCGCCGCCTTGCCATAGGACACCGCCGGCTCACCCAGCGCCGCGATCAGCTCGGGCATCAGTCGCTCACCGATCTCGCGGCCGGCCTGGAACAGTGGTGACAGGTCGGCGACGTAGCGACCCGCGAACGGATTGGCGATCACCGCCAGACCGACGACGCGGCGGATCGGCTTGGGCAAGGCCTCGCCCATGGTGGCGTGAAGGGTCTCGACGCTGATCAGCGTCTTGCGGATGGACGGCATGGCGATCTACCCAGGGTTCCCTCCGAGCCTACCGCGAGGCGCTTTCGAGACGAATACAACTATAGGTATATTTTCTTTTCTTCCACTCGTTCTATATGTGTTCTCCTCCACAGCGGGAGGCGGGCATGGTCGCGCGGGTGCGCACGGTGGCGTTTCAGGGCATTGACGTAGTGCCGATCGACGTGCAGGTGCAGATCGCGCCGGGCATGCCGGCGTTTTCGCTGGTGGGACTTCCTGACAAGGCCATCGGCGAGAGCCGCGAGCGCGTGCGCGCGTCGCTGGCGGCGCTGGGGCTGGCGCTGCCGCCGCGGCGCATCACCATCAACCTCTCGCCAGCCGACCTCGCCAAGGAGGGCAGCCACTACGACCTGCCCATCGCGCTGGCGCTGATGACGGCGATCGGCGTGCTGCCGGCCGACGCGCTGGAAGGTTACGTCGTGCTGGGCGAGCTTGCGCTCGACGGCGCGATCACCCGCGTCGCCGGCGTGCTGCCGACCGCCGTGCATGCCGCCGCTGACGGACGCGGCGTGATCTGCCCAGCCGCCTGCGGCGGCGAGGCGGCGTGGGGTGGCTTCGATCATGTCGATGCCGCCAACGAGGACGACGAGGCCGCCGCGCGGCGGGCCACACGCTGCGGCGAGGTGCTGGCCGCGCCCAGCCTGCTGGCGCTGATCAACCACCTGAAGGGCGCGCAGGTGCTGTCGCCGCCCACCGCCATCTTGCGTGGCGAGGACGCGCGCTACCCCGACCTCGCCGACATCAAGGGCCAGGAGACCGCCAAGCGCGCGCTCGAAGTGGCGGCGGCCGGCGGCCACAACCTGCTGATGATCGGCCCGCCCGGCGCCGGCAAGTCGATGCTGGCGGCGCGCCTGCCCGGCCTGTTGCCGCCGCTGGAGCCCGACGAGGCGCTGGAGGTCTCGATGATCGCCTCGCTCGCCGGCGAGCTGGGCGATGGCCGGCTCACCCGCCGCCGGCCGTTCCGCGACCCGCATCATTCCGCGACGCTGCAGGCGCTGGTCGGCGGGGGATTGCGCGCGCGACCCGGCGAGGCGTCGCTGGCGCATAACGGCGTGCTGTTCCTCGACGAGCTGCCGGAGTTCGCGCGCAGCGCGCTCGAAGCGCTGCGCCAGCCGATGGAGACCGGCCGCATCAGCGTCGCGCGCGCCAACGCGCATGTGACGTTTCCCGCCCGCTTCCAGCTCGTCGCCGCCATGAACCCCTGCCGCTGCGGCGACATCGACGAGCCGACCCGCGCCTGCGGCCGCGCCCCGCGCTGCGGCGCCGACTACCAGGGCCGCATCTCCGGCCCGCTCTACGACCGCATCGATCTCGTCATCGAAGTCCCACCGGTCTCGCCCGCAGACCTCACCCTGCCGCCACCGGCGGAGGCCTCAGCCGACGTCGCCGCGCGCGTCGCCGCCGCCCGCGCGATCCAGCGCGAGCGTCTGGCCGGCACGGCGCGCTGCAACGCGGAAGTCGATGGTGAGGCGCTGGCGCAGGTCGCGACACCGGACGCCGATGGTCGCGCTCTTCTGTCGACAGCGGTCGAGCGCCTGAAGCTCTCCGCGCGCGGCTACCACCGCGTCCTGCGCGTGGCCCGCACCCTGGCCGATCTCGACGGTTGCGACGCCGTGCGCCGTCTACACGTCGCCGAAGCCCTATCGTGGCGCCGGCCACAGCCGCGCGCGACGCTGGCGGCGTGAGCTCAGTTAGGCCGCGCCGCCGTGGCTTGACGCCATCGCCTGTCGTTCACGTGCGTAACGCACCAGCGCGAGGAAGCGGTAGATGCCGTGGACGAACTTGCCGTAGGGCATGGTGATGAACAGGCCGAACACCACGCCCAAGTGGATCGCCAGCAGCCCGCCCATCGCGGGCGTGGCGCGCAGGATCAGCAGCGCGAGGCCCGTGAGGCTGGTGAGGAACAGCATGGCGAGGAACGCCACCTCCATGCCGTAGCGCGCCGGGTCCCGGATTTCCGGATCGCGTCGCCACTTTGCCGCCAGCAGGCCGGCGGGGCCGATCAGCAGGCCGATGCCGCCGATCGTGCCGAGCAGCGGCGGCAGGTCCCACCAAGGATAGGGCGCGATGCGGCCCAGGCCGTAGTGATAAAGCGTCGCCACCGAGGTCGAGGCGAAGCACAACATGAAGCCGTAGAAGGTCAGGTGGTGATACAGCCGCCGTCGGTCGACGGGCTTGTCGTCGTCGTTGAAGCAGCCAACACCGCCGCCATCGAGATAGCGCAACTGGCCGGCATCCTTGATCGCCTGCCAGAGCGCCGCGATGCCACCGGGTGCCTCGATGGGCAGAGCGATCGAGCGCCAGAACGTCACCATGCCCATGATCATCGCGACGATGGCGTAGAGGAAGGCCGCGCCGAAGATTAGCACCATCGCGTTGTGCGGCATCAGGCGATAGAAGGCGCCCGGGCCAACGTGCGTGCCGAACAGCACCGATGCATCGTTCCAGGCGATGAAGCCGGCGACAAACGCCGCGACGCTCAGCGCCGCGATCAGGCTGATCGCCAGGCCGTTGCGCTCGAACAGCGGCGCGAAGGCACGCGGCCAGGCATAGGTCTGATACGACTCGGCGCGTACTTGCGCGAGGTTGACCGGCACGTTGACGTTGAACTCGTGCGGCGGCGAGAACTGGCAGTCGTAGTAGCAGGCGCCGCAGCCATGGCAGAGATTGGCGAGATAGTTGAGATCGCCGTCGGGAAATGCGCGGCGCATCTCCATCGCCGGGAAGACCGCACACAGGCCCTCGCAATACCGGCACGAATTGCACACGGTCATCAGCCGTTCGGCTTCGTCGAGCGCCTTAGTTGCGTGCATTGGCCGCCGCCTCCCGTCCGGCGATGCGGCCGAAGACGCTGCCGATGGTCATGCCGATCCCCGCCGCGTAGCCGCGGCCCAATACGTTGCCGGCCATGATCTCGCCCGCCGCGAACATGTTGGCCGAGGGCCGGCCGTCCTTCATCAGCATGCGCGCCTGCTTGTTCACCCGAGTGCCGAGATAGGTGAAGGTGATGCCGGGCCGTACCGGATAGGCATAGAACGGCGCGGTCTCGATGCGCCTGGCCCAATGCGTCTTGGGCGGTATCAGCCCTTCGGTGTGGCAATCATCGAGGATGGTGTGATCGAAGGTGCCGGGACGTACCGCGGCGTTGAAGTCGCCGACGGTCTTCTCGAGCGCGACAGGGTCGAGCGTCAGCTTCTCCGCCAACGCGCGGATCGAAGGCGCCTCGATCGCCGGGTAGAGCGAGGGCATGAACATGGTCAGCGACGGCGCGTCGAAGACGATGTAGGCGATCTGGTCGGGCTGTCCCGCCACCAGTCGTCCCCAGATGGCGTAGCGCTTGGGCCAGACATCCTCGCCCTCGTCGTAGAAGCGCTGGGCGTGCTTGTTGACGACGATGCCGAAGACCACGCAATCGAGCCGCGTGATGATGCCGCCATCGTACTTCGGGGCGCGCGCGTCGATGGCGACGGCGTGGCACTGCGTCGGATCGCCGACTTCCTGCACGCCCTTGTCCAGGAGTAGCCTGAGGATCGTGCCGCGATTGTTCGAGGTGCCGCGGATCAGGAAGTTGTCGGCGGCGTCGCCCCAGTATTGCTTGAGCCACTCGATGTTCGATTCGAAACCGCCGGCCGCCGCGACCATGGCGCCAGCTCGCACCTCGTGCGTGACGCCGCCATGCGTCACCGTCGCCGACAGGAACATGCCGTCCTGGATATCGAGATCGGTGACCTCGGCCTCGTAGGCGATCGCCACGCCGAGCGTCTCGGCGGTGCGATAGAGCGCGTTGAGCATGGCGCGCCCGCCGCCGAGGAAGAACGAGTTGGTGCGGCCGAGACTCAACGTTCCGCCGAGCGACGGCTGGAAGCGCACGCCCTGCCGGGGCATCCACTCCAGCACGTCCTTGGACTCGTGGATCATGTGGCGGGCCAACGCCTCATCCGTCTGCCCGCCGGTGACGCGCAGCAGGTCGTCCCAGAACTCCTCCTCGGTGTAGGGTCCGCTCAGCGTGTCAGTGGCCGCGTCGTGTGCGCAGCGCATGTTGCGGGTGTGGCGCGTATTGCCGCCGCGCCAGAAGCGGTCGGCCTTCTCCAGCACCAGCACCGAGGCGCCGTCGCGGCGCGCGGCGATGGCGGCGCAAAGCGCGGCGTTGCCGCCGCCGATCACCAGCACATCGTAGCGCTCTGAAAGATCGACCATCCCGGCGCCGTTTCTGGCGGCTGCGGGGCTGGAATGCAAGGCCCGGGCCGGCTTGCAATTCCCTGGTGCAGCCGCCACATTCCGGCGCAAAGAGGGCTTAATTCATGGATCAGATCATCGGTGGCGGCGCGCCGGCTGGCGGCGCCGACCTCGTCAAGGACTCCGACCAGAAGAAGTTCGCCAAGGACGTGATCGACGCCAGCCGCACGCGGCCGGTGATCGTCGATTTCTGGGCGCCGTGGTGCGGGCCGTGCAAGACGCTGGGCCCGATCATCGAGAAGCAGGTCAAGGCCGCCAAGGGCGCCGTCGAGCTGGTGAAGATCAATATCGACGAGAACCAGATGCTGGCGCAGCAGCTGCGCATCCAGTCGATCCCCGCCGTCTATGCCTTCTTCCAGGGCCGCCCGGTCGACGGCTTCGTCGGCGCCCTGCCCGAGAGCCAGGTCAAGCAGTTCATCGACCGCCTGGTGCAGGCCACCGGCGGCCCGCCGGGCGCCGAGGAGATGGCCGCGGCCCTCGAGGCCGCCAAGAAGGCATTGGCTGACGGCGACGTGGCGCAGGCGGCGCAAGTCTACGACGCGATCTTGCAGCAGGAGCCGGAATCGGCGCCAGCCATCGCCGGGCTGGTCAAGGTCCGCCTCGCCACCGAGGACGTCGAGGGCGCCAAGGAGCTGCTGGCCTCGCTGACGCCGGAGCTCGCCAAGCACGCCGATATCGTCGCCGCCAAGTCGGCGGTCGACCTCGCCGAGCAGGCCGCCGACGCCGGCCCGGTGGGCGAGCTGGAGGCCAAGGTCGCGGCCAACGAGAAGGATCACCAGGCGCGCTACGACCTCGCCATGGCGCTCTACGCCAATGGCCGCCGCCAGGAGGCGCTCGACCATCTGCTGACCTCGATCAAGCTCGACCGCAAATGGAACGACGAGGCCGCGCGCAAGCAGCTGCTTAAGTTCTTCGAGGCGCTGGGCTTCGCCGATCCGCTGAGCGTCGAGGGGCGCAAGCGGCTGTCCTCGATCCTGTTCTCCTGAGCCGACGCGGAGGCGCGCGGTGAGCGAGCGCCGAGTATCGAGCAACCCGTTTGATCCGGCCTTCGAGCAATTGCCCGAAGTGCTGCCGATCTTCCCGCTGAGCGGCGTGCTGCTGCTGCCGGGCGGCCGGCTGCCGCTAAACATCTTCGAGCCGCGCTACCTCGCGATGTTCTTCGACGCCCTGGCCGGCGCGCGCATGATCGGCATGCTGCAGCCGACCATGCCCGGCGGCTTCGCCGGCGACGGCCTGCCCGACGACAGCGGCCCGCCGCAGGTCGAGGGCGTGGGCTGCGCCGGCCGCATCGTCGCCTTTTCCGAGACCGATGACGGGCGCCTGCTGGTCACCCTCGCCGGGCTGATCCGCTTCGAGACCGGCAAGGAGCTGGCGACGCACGCCAATGGCTATCGCCGCGTGATCCCGAATTACGAGCGCTATCGCGGCGATCTCGATGGCGACGACATGGCGATGGAGCTCGACCGTCCCAGGCTAATGTCGGCGCTGGAGGGCTTCTTCCGGGCGCGCAAGCTGCAGGGCGACTGGAGCGGGCTGAAGCGCGCCGGCGACGACAACCTGGTGACCTCGCTCGCCATGGTCTGCCCTTTCGCGCCGACGGAGAAGCAGGCTTTGCTCGAGGCGCCCGACGGCTCGGCGCGGGCGCGCCTGCTGATCGCGCTGCTGGAGATGGCGGCGATGGGCGGCGGCGGACCGCAGACGCCGTCGCGCCACTAACCCCGCCGTGCTATAGGGAACGCCAAGCGTCCGGAGCGTCGCATGTCCCCTCCCGAAACGCCGGCCGGCAAGGTCGGCATCGACCCGAAGCTGCTCGAGATCCTGGTCTGCCCGGTGACCCACGGGCCGCTGGAGTTCGACGCCGCCGCCGGCGAGCTGATCAGCCGCCGCGCCGGGCTGGCCTATCCGATTCGCGACGGCATCCCGATCATGCTGCCGGGCGAGGCGCGCCGGCTGGAGGATACGCCATGAGCCTGGCAGAGGCGCCGCGCGCCGGCACGCAACCCTGGCCGGCCGAGATCCGCCTGTTCCGCGACGAGGGACGGCTGGAGGTCGATTTCGAGGACGGCCGCAAATTCACCTATTCGGCCGAGTATCTGCGCGTCGAGAGCCCCTCGGCCGAGGTGCAGGGCCACAGCGCCGATCAGAAGAAGATCGTCCCCGGCCGCCGCCACGTGCGCATCGACGCCATCGAGCCGGTCGGCAACTACGCCATCCGTATCCGCTTCGACGACAAGCACGACACCGGCATCTACAGCTGGGCCTACCTCCACGAGCTTGGCAGCAAGCACAAGGAAAAGTGGGACACCTATCTCGCCGCCCTGCTCTATCGCGGGCTGAGCCGCGATCCCTGAGCGCATGCGGGCGATCATCGTCGGTGGTGGCATCGGCGGGCTGAGCGCCGCGCTCTGCCTGCGGGCGGCCGGCCATCAGGTGCGCGTCTACGAAGCGGTCGGCGAGATCCGCGCTCTGGGCGTCGGCATCAACGTGCAACCCAGCGCCGTGCGCATCCTCTCGAAGCTCGGCCTGGTCGACGATCTCGACCGGGTGGCGATCCGCACCGCCGAGCTGGTCTTCGCCAATCGCCACGGCCAGCCGATCTGGCGCGATCCACGCGGGCTCGACGGCGGCTATCCCTGGCCGCAGTTCTCGATCCATCGCGGCGATCTGCAGATGGCGCTGCTCAACGCCGCGACGAAGCGGCTGAGCGCCGACAGCATCCGCCCGGGCCATCGCCTGGCGCGGTTCGAGCAGACGGCGGATGGCGTCACAGCGCATTTCGTCGACCGCGACGGCAACGCCGTTGGCGAGGACCGCGCCGACATCCTGATCGGCGCCGACGGTATCCACTCGACGGTGCGCGCGACGTTCTATCCCGATGAAGGCCCGCCGCGCTGGCAGGGCGTGATGATGTGGCGCGGCGTCAGCGAAGGCGCGCCCTTCCTTACCGGCCGCTCGATGGTGCAGGCCGGCCACCACCGCCAGAAATTCGTTTGCTACCCGATCTCGCGCCGGCATGCCGAGGGTGGCAAGGCGCTGATCAACTGGATCGCCGACCTCTATCTCGGCGACGGCACCACGCCGCCGCGCGAGGACTGGAACAAGCCGGGCGACGCCAACGACATCCTGCCGAAATTCGCGGGCTGGAATTTTGGCTGGATCGACGTGCCCAGAATCATCCGCTCGGCCAGCGCGATCTTCGAGTTCCCGATGGTCGATCGCGATCCGCTGCCGCGCTGGAGCCACGATCGCGTCACCTTGCTGGGCGACGCGGCGCATCCGATGTATCCCATCGGCTCCAACGGTGCCACGCAGGCGATCATCGATGGCGAGGCGCTTACCATCGCGATCACGGAAGAGGCCGATCCGGTCGCGGCGCTGAAGCGCTATGAGTCACGCCGCCTGCCGCCCACCGCGCGCATCGTCGAGAGCAACCGCAAGCACGGACTCGACCGGATGCTCGACCTCGTCGAGGAGCGTGCGCCGGACGGCTTCACCGATCTCGAGGCGGTGCTACCCGCGGCCGAGCTCGAGAGCATCGTCGGCGACTACAAGCGCATCGCGCTCTACGACAAGGAAAGCCTGCTGAAGCTCGCGGCCGGGAGCTGACGTCTTTGGGACCGCCGGCGTCTCGCCGGCATCAATAGGAGAGCCGGCGGGACGCCGGCGGTCCCAGCACCATCACGATGCGCGCGCGGGCGTGCGGGCTGCGCTGGATGCCCAGCCGCCGCACCTCTTCGCGATGCGCCTTGTACAGATAGCGCGGCATCGCCACGCCGATCGGCCAGCGGCGAAAGCCGACGCTCTCGTACCAGCGGCGGTTCCAGGGCGCGGTGCCGCTGGTCAGCAGCGTCACGCGCGACGCGGTGATCCTCGCGGCAAACGCCAGCACGCCGTCCATCATCAGCCGGCCGACGCCGCGGCCGGACGCCTCGTAGCGCATGTAGATGTTCTGCAGCTCCAGATCGCGGCCTTCACGCACGACGATGACGAAGCCCAACCTTCGGCCGGCGCGGCTCTCGACGATCAGAATGTGACCGCGCCGTGCCTGGTCGCGAAAGAACGCATGGCCGAGATCGCCGGTGCGGAAGCCCGCCCCGAACAGACGCGCACCGCTGCGCTTGATCGTGAAGCATCCCCGCCAATCGCCGTCGCTGGGCACGGCGGCGCGCACCAGCAGATCGGCGTCGGCGAGAGCGCGCCGCTCGCCGCGCGGGCGGGACTCGAACAGCGCGGCGATGGCGTCGGCGGCGCTCAGTCGCACTTGGGGTTGGGGAACTCGGTGATTTCCTTGATCACGGCCTTCATCTCGATTCCCTCGCGCTTGAAGTTCATGCGCGTGATGACACCGCTTTCGTAGATCTCGAACACCGCCTCGCCACGTTCGCCCAAGGTGTTGGAAGTCTGCTTCAGAACCCAGCGATAGCCCTTGAGCAAGGGTGGCATCTCGCGGATTTGGCTCGGCGCGGCCGGCGCCTTGCCCTTGGGCGGCTTCGGCGCCTTGGGGTCCGGCGGCGGCGCGTCCTTGAGCGTGCCGACGGTGCTGACCGCTTCCCGGAACGCCCCCGGCGCCGTGCGCTCGATCTTCAGGTCGATCGGCATCTGGAAGCGCACCAGATCGACGGTCGAGACGTACCAGGGGCCGGGATGGTCGGCGCGCAGCTGCTCCAGCAGCAGGCGGCGGGCCATCACCGGCCCGACATTACCCGGCGGCAGCGCCACTTCGCGCGGCACCCTGCCAGCGCGCACCTGTAGCGTGCCCTTCTTGTCCGGCCCACCGAAGAAGGCTGCGCCCTCGGCCGGATCGCCGCGCGAATTGGCCATGTATTGCGCGCGATAGCCCAGCCGATCGCCATCGAGGCTCTCGGTGAAATTCAGGCGCTCGTTGTAGATACTGACCTGGTCGCTGAATGGCTGGTCCTCGCCGCGGCGGCCCTTGATGCCCTTGTCGATGGCGTGATACAGCGCGCCACCATAGCTCCAGGCGTCGCAGGTGCGCGTCCAGGTCTCCGAAAGCTGCGCCTCGGCGTGGATATCGCCCGGCGTCTTGTCGATGGTGATGGCGTAGGAAATGGCGTAGCCAGATAACTCCGGCGGCTTGGGCGGCGGCGCGGGAGCAGGCTGCTGCGCCCGCGCCACCAGCACGGTGCCCAGCAAGCCAGCGGCGATACACCATCCGATCGTGCGCGTGATCGGCATTCGTTGTTCTTTCTCGATGGCGGCGCGGCGGAGGAACTCGCCGCGGCGACCATGTCACAGATGCCACGCGCGAGCGCGTGGCGCAACGCGGTTACGCGAACGCTTCCTCCCAGGTCCCCCGGGTCGAGGCCTTGGAGTACTCGGTCGCGCGGTTCTCGAAGAAATTCGTGTGCTCGACGGCGTTGAGCATGGCGTCGATCCAGGGCAGCGGGTTCTTCTCGGTGCGGAAGATCGGCTGCAGGCCGAGCTGGTTCAGGCGCCTATCGGCGATGAAGCGGATGTACTTCTTGACGTCCTCGGCGGTCATGCCCTCGACGCCGCCCATCTCGAAGGCGAGGTCGATGAAGGCGTCCTCGTGGTCGACGATAGTGGCGCAGGCGACGTAGAGCTCGCGCCGCAGCTCCTCGGTCCAGATCTCCGGGTTCTCCGAGATGAAGGTGCGGAACAGGCGGATCATCGAGTTGCAGTGCAGGGTCTCGTCGCGCACCGACCACGAGACGATCTGGCCCATGCCCTTCATCTTGTTGAAGCGCGGGAAGTTCAGCAGCATGGCGAACGACGCGAAGAGCTGCAGGCCCTCGGTGAAGGCACCGAACACCGCCAAGGTCTTGGCGATGTCCTCCTTCGAGTCAACGTTGAAGCCCTGCATGTAGTCGTACTTGTCCTTCATCTCCTTGTAGCGGAGGAAGGCCGTGTACTCGCTCTCAGGCATGCCGATGGTGTCGAGCAGATGGCTGTAGGCGGCGATGTGCACCGTCTCCATCGCCGAGAAGGCCGAGAGCATCATCTGCACTTCCGTGGGTTTGAAGACCCTGGAATAGTGCTTCATGTAGCAGTTGTTCACCTCGACATCGGCCTGGGTAAAGAAGCGGAAGATCTGCGTCAGCAGATGCCGCTCGGAGTCGGAGAGCTTGTTGCGCCAATCCTTGACGTCGTCGGCCAGCGGCACTTCCTCCGGCAGCCAATGGATACGCTGCTGGGTGTGCCAGGCCTCATAGGCCCAGGGATAGTTGAACGGCTTGTAGATGGGCTTGGCGTCGAGCAGGGACATGGCGGCCGATACGGACGGAGTGCTGAGGAGTGTCCGCGCCGCCCTCCCTCAGGAACGGGACGGCGGCGCGGTCAAGGCTGGTCGGGGCCTCATTGGCAGGCGAGGCATTCCTCGTAGTTGTTGCTGTTCTCCTGGGTGGCCATCGCGGCCAGCGGCAGTTCCGAGGGGGCGTCGGCGCCGTTCTTGTAGGGAGGGGGCATCGCGACCGAGGAACCGGCGATGTCTCCCGACACCGCCTCCGCGCGCTGGATGCTGAGCGAGCGGCAGTAATAGAGCGTCTTCACGCCCCGCTTCCAGGCCATCATGTGGATCTGGTGCAGGTCGCGTTTGTGCACGTCGCCGGGCAGGAAGATGTTGAGCGACTGCGACTGGCAGATGTGCGGCGTGCGGTCGGCGGCGTGTTCGATCAGCCAGCGCTGGTCGAGCTCGAAGGCGGTCTTGAACACCGCCTTCTCGTGGTCGTCGAAGAAGTCGAGATGCTGCACCGAACCCTGGTTCAGGGTGATCGAGGTCCAGGTCTCCTCGTCGTCGCGGCCCTTCTGCGCCAATACCTTCTGGAGGTAGGGATTGCGCACGCTGAACGAGCCGCTGAGCGTCTTGTGCATGAAGACGTTGGCCGCCACCGGCTCGATGCCGGGCGAGGCGCCGCCGCAGATGATCGAGATCGACGCGGTGGGCGCGATCGCCAGCTTGTTGGAGAAGCGCTCCATGATGCCGAAATCGGCGGCGTCGGGGCAGGCGCCGCGCTGCTCGGCCAAGGCCACCGAGGCGGCGTCGACGCCGGCCTTGATGTGCTTGAACATCTTCTTGTTCCACACCTTGGCCATCACCGACTCGAGCGGGATGTTGTTGGCCTGCAGGAAGGAGTGGAAACCCATCACGCCCAGGCCGACGCTGCGCTCGCGCATCGCCGAATAGGTGGCGCGCTGGAAGTCGCCGCTGGCGTCCTCGATGAAACCCTGCAGCACGTTGTCGAGGAAGCGCATCACGTCCTCGATGAACATCGGATGCTCGTGCCACTCGAAATAGGTCTCGAGGTTCAGCGAGGAGAGGCAGCACACCGCCGTGCGCTCCTTGCCGAAGCGGTCGATGCCGGTGGGCAGCGTGATCTCGCTGCACAGGTTCGACGTCTTGACCTGCAGGCCGGCGAGCTTCTGATGCTCGGGCAGGTTCTTGTTCACGTGGTCGATGAAGATGATGTAGGGCTCGCCGGTCTCGATGCGCGCCTGCAGGATGCGGATCCACAGACCACGGGCCGAGATCTTGCGCAGCGGCGCGCCGTCCTTGGGCGAGGTCAGCGCCCACTCCTCGTCGTTCTCGACCGCGCGCATGAAGGAGTCGGGGATGAGAATGCCGTGATGCAGGTTGAGTGCCTTGCGGTTGGGATCGCCGCCATTGGCACGGCGGATCTCGATGAACTCCTCGATCTCGGGATGGCTGACGGGGATGTAAACCGCAGCCGAGCCGCGGCGCAGCGAGCCCTGCGAGATCGCGAGCGTGAGCGAATCCATGACGCGGATGAACGGCACGACGCCCGACGTCTTGCCGTTCATGCCGACCTTCTCGCCGATCGAGCGCAGGTTGCCCCAGTAGGAGCCGATGCCGCCGCCACGCGCCGCCAGCCAGACGTTCTCGTTCCATAGCTTGACGATGCCCTCGAGCGAATCGTCGGACTCGTTGAGGAAGCAGGAGATCGGCAGGCCGCGCTTGGTGCCGCCGTTGGACAGCACCGGCGTCGCCGGCATGAACCAGAGATTTGAGATGTAGTCGTACAAGCGCTGGGCATGCGCATCGTCGTCGGCGTAGGCCGACGCCACGCGCGCGAAGAGATCCTGATAGCTTTCGCCCGGCATCAGATAACGGTCGGACAACGTCGCCTTGCCGAACGGGGTGAGCTTGTCATCCCGCGACCGATCGATCACCACCCGGCCGCCGCTCTGAACCTGTACTACATCAAACACTTGGCGCCCCCGTTGCGTCTTCTTTCCACAGCTGTGGACAGGACAGTTTGTGGGTTTTTGCTACATCTTGAGTGGCCGGGCCTCCCAACCACTATTAGTCGATGATACGCCCGCCTCCCGTTGTGTCACTCCGAATCTTTTACCGATCATGTGAATCTCAAAAACAGCCCAGTAAAGCATTGACGAAAAATGGGAAAATGCTGTTTGAAATTACCTTTCTTTGGCTTGCTTCGGGCCTTGTTGCGCCGCACCTAAAACAAGAACAAAACGCGCTCCCGCAGGCATTTCCTACATCGGGGACGAGATTGTCAAGAATTCCGCGCTCGGTCTGCCGCCACTTCTTCTAAGCCTTTGTCGTTCAAGGAAAAATGATCCCCAAAGCTATCCCCAATGTGGGCGCACCTCCCATCGCCTTGATCGAGGTGCAATAGTGCGGCGCTAGGAGCCCGGTGAAGGCTTCGATGGAGGCGCGTCATGGACGTTCGCTCATCGCCGACCGATCCGGCGATCGCCTCGACACTCGACGCGGTGGCCGATCTGGCGCGCGCTCGCGCCGCCACGCGCGGTCTCGATCCCGACATGGCCGCGAGCTTCACGCGCGCGCTCTATGGCGGGCTGGCGGCCGACGATCTCGCCGCCGCGTCGATCGCGGATCGCGCCGGCGCGGCGCTGAGCGTCCTCGACTTCGCGCGCGAGCGCCCCGCCCGCGAGGCCAAGGTGCGGGTCTACGATCCGTCGGTGGAGCGGCACGGCTACGCCGCGCACTATAGCGTCGTCGAGATCGTCAACGACGACATGCCCTTTCTCGTCGACTCGGTGACGGTCGAGATCACGCGTCGCGAACTGGCGATCCGTCTGCTGGCCCATCCCGTGATCAGCGCGCGACGCGACGCCGCCGGCCTTCTGGTCACGCTGGGCGGCGATGGCGGCCGCGAGTCGGTGATGCGCATCGAGATCGACCACACCGCCGAGCCCGAGGCGCTCGCCGAGGGGCTGCGCGTGGCGCTGGGCGAGGTGCGCCTCGCGGTCGGTGACTGGCTGAAGATGCGCGCGGCCGCGCTCGAGGCGGCGCTCGAGCTTGGCGCGGCGGCGACCCGCGGCGGCGGCGAGCCGCAGGCGCTGGAGGAAGCCGCCGCCTTCCTGCGCTGGGCCGAGGGCAATCACTTCACCTTCCTCGGCCACCGCCGCTACCGCTACGAGGCCGACGGCACGCGCGCACTGATCGACGGCACAGGGCTGGGCATCCTGCGCGATCGCGCCGTGCGCATGTTCGATCCGCATCCCGCCGGCGGCGCGGCGATGACCGCCTTCGCCCGATCCACGGCGCCGATCCTGTTGCTCAAGAGCGATCGGCCCTCGCATGTGCATCGCGGCGGCGCCATGGACGTGATCGTCGTCAAGAGCTACGGCGACGACGGCAAGGTCTCGGGCGAGCGCCGCTTCTGCGGCCTGTTCACGTCGTCAGCTTATCACGCCTCGCCGCGCGACATCCCGCTCTTGCGCCGCAAGGTGGCGCAGATCGTGGCGCGCGCCGGCTTCGATCCCGCCGGCCACGACGGCAAGGCGCTGCTCAACATCCTCGAGACGCATCCGCGCGACGAGATGTTCCAGAGCGACAACGACACGCTCTACGCGATCGCCACGGGAGTCCTGCGATTGCAGGAGCGCCAGCACGTGGCCCTGTTCACCCGCCGCGACTCGGCGGCGCGTTTCCTCTCCTGTCTCGTCTACGCGCCGCGCGACCGCTACGACAGCGATCTGCGGCGGCGGTTCATGGCGACTTTGGAGCGCGCCTATGACGGCGTGATCAGCGGCTATTCGGTGGCGATGGGCGACGAGTCGACCCTGGCGCGCGTGCTGTTCAGCGTGCGGCCGCGCCACGCTGAAGCGCCGCTGCCCGACGACGAGACGGTCGAGCGCCAGCTCGCCGACGTGGCGCGCACCTGGGCCGATCGGCTGCGCGATTCCCTGACCGAACGCTACGGGGAGATCGAGGCGCGCAAGCTGGCGCGTCGCTTCGGCGGCGCCTTCCCGGTCGCCTATCGCGACGCCTTCGACGGCGGGGCGGGTGCGCGCGACCTGGTGCACGTCTCGGCGGCGCTGAGCGAGAAGCCGCTGGGCATCGAGCTCTATCGCCGCGGCGATCGCCAGAAGGGTGCGCTGGGACTGAAGCTGTTCAACGCGGGCGCGCCGATCGCCTTGTCCGACGTGCTGCCCATGCTCGAGAACATGGATCTGCGCGTGCTGACCGAGACGCCCTATCACATCGTTGTGCCGGGCGAGGATGGCGGCGAAGTCTGGCTGCACGATTTCGGCCTGGACGCCGCCGAAGGCCGCGCGATCGACCCGGCCGAGGCCGGCGAGCGCTTCGAAACGGCGCTGGGGGAGATCTGGACCGGCGCGATGGAAAGCGACGGCATGAACCGCCTGGTGCTGCGCGCCGGGCTCGATTCGCGCGACGTGACGGTGCTGCGTGCTTATGCCCGCTTCCTGCGCCAGGCCGGCATCGCCTTCAGCCAGGACTACATGGAGCGCGCGCTGGCGGCGCATCCCGATATCGCCGCCGGCCTGGTGCGACTGTTCCACGCTCGTCTCGATCCCGGCCTCGGCGCGACCGACGCGCCCGCGCGAGTCGCGGCCGTCGCCGCGGCGCGCGACGCGATCGCCGCCGCGTTGGAGCAGGTCACCAGTCTCGACGAGGACCGCATCCTGCGCCGCCTGCTGAGCGCGATGAACGCCACCCTGCGCTCGAACTTCTGGCGCGCCGCCGAGGATGGCGGGCCGAAATCCTTCCTATCGCTGAAGATCGACAGCCGCGCGCTCGACGAACTGCCTGCGCCCAGGCCGCTGGTCGAGATCTTCGTCTACAGCCCGCGCGTTGAGGGCACGCATCTGCGTGGCGGCCGCGTGGCGCGCGGCGGCATCCGCTGGTCGGACCGGCGCGAGGATTTCCGCACCGAGATCCTCGGCCTGATGAAGGCGCAGATGGTGAAGAACGCCGTCATCGTGCCGGTAGGATCCAAGGGCGGCTTCTACTGCAAGCGTGTGCCGGTAGGCGCCACGCGCGAGCAGGTCCAGGCCGAAGGCGTGGAGTGCTACAAAACGCTGATTCGCGGCATGCTCGATATCACCGACAATCTCGACGCCGATGGCACGGTCGAGCCGCCGCCCGATATCGTGCGCCACGACGGCGACGATCCCTACCTCGTGGTCGCCGCCGACAAGGGCACCGCAACCTTCTCCGATATCGCCAATGGCGTGTCGGCCGAATACGACTTCTGGCTGGGCGACGCCTTCGCGTCAGGTGGTTCGGCCGGCTATGACCACAAGAAGATGGGCATCACCGCGCGCGGCGCGTGGGAGAACGTCAGGCGCCACTTCCGTGAGCTGGGCGCCGACATCCAGGAGGCCGCGTTCACCGCCGTGGGCGTCGGCGATATGTCGGGCGACGTGTTCGGCAACGGCATGCTGCGCAGCAAGCACACCAGGCTGTTGGCCGCCTTCGATCACCGCCACATCTTCGTCGATCCTACGCCCGATTCGAAGACGAGCTTCGCCGAGCGCCAGCGCCTGTTCGACCTGCCACGCTCGTCCTGGGCCGACTACGACAAGACGCTGCTGTCGCCCGGCGGCTTCGTCGTCGAGCGCGGCGCCAAGTCCGTCGCCATGACGGACCAGGCGAAGGCGGTGCTCGGCGTTTCGGTCGAGCGCCTGACACCAGTCGAGCTGATGCGCGCCATCCTAAAGGCACCGGTCGACCTGCTGTTCTTCGCCGGCATCGGCAACTACGTGAAGGCGGCGAGCGAGAGCCACGCCGAGGCCGGCGACCGTGCCAACGACGCGCTGCGCATCGACGGTGTGGAGCTGCGCGCAAAGGTCGTCGGTGAAGGCGCCAATCTCGGCGCCACGCAACGCGGCCGCATCGAGGCGGCGCAGCATGGCGTGCGACTCAACACCGACGCGCTCGACAATTCCGCCGGCGTCGACACCTCCGACCACGAGGTCAACATCAAGATCGCGTTAGGCGACGTGGTGCGCCGCGGCGCACTGACGGTTGAGGAACGCGACCGCGTGCTGGCGTCGATGACCGACGATGTCGCCGCTCTGGTGCTGCGCCACAACTACCAGCAGAGTCAGGCGATCACCGTAGCTACTGCGCAGGCCGGCGCCATGCACGAGCGCCACGCCCGCATGATGCGCGCGCTGGAGCGTGCCGGCCGGCTCGATCGCGCTGTCGAGTTCTTGCCCGACAACGATTTGATGAAGCGTCGCGCCACGGCGGGCCAGCCGCTCACGCGGGCCGAGCTCAGCGTGCTGCTGGCCTACGGCAAGCTCGCGGCCAGCGACGAGATCCTCGCCTCCGACCTGCCCGACGATCCGCTGCTCGAGGCCGAGCTGCTGCGCTACTTCCCGGCGGCGATGCAACAGCGCTATGGCGAGGCGATCCGCCGCCACCGGCTGCGGCGCGAGATCATCACGCTGCAGGTGGTGAACTCGATGGTCAACCGCGTCGGCGGCACCTTCGTGCACGACATCCGCGAACGCACCGGGGCCGGCGGCGCCGACATCGCGCGCTGCTTCGCCATCGTGCGCGACAGCTTCGCGCTGCGCGACATCTGGGGCGAGATCGAGGCGCTCGATCCCAAGCTCGTGGCCGAGGCGCAGACCGCGATGCTGATCGCCAGCCAACGGCTGACCGAGCGTGGCACGGTGTGGTGCCTGCGCAACCTGGCGCGGCCGGTGGACATGACGGCGGCGGTGACGCGCTTGAAAGCGGCGATGAGCGCGCTCGACGCCAACCTCGAAAGCCTGCTGCCCGAAGGCGAAAGCCAGCAGCTCAAGGCGCGCGCCGACTCATTCGCCCGGCTGGGCGCCCCCGACTCGCTGGCGATGAAGGTCGCGCGGCTCGACACTTTGGCCGCGACCGGCGACCTCGCCCATCTCGCCGATGGCGCCGGCGTGCCGGTGGCCGAGGTGGCGCGCGTCTACTTCGCATTGGCGGCGCGGCTGGGCCTCGACTGGCTGCGCGGCGCCGCCGAGCGCCTGCCACGCGACAACCACTGGACCATCATGGCCGGCGCCGCGCTGATCGACGACCTCGCCGCCGCGCAACGCACGCTCACCGCCTCGGCCTTGCACCTCGCGGCTTCCGCCGGCGGCCCGCTCGACGCCAACGCCCTGCTCGACGCCTGGACCGCCTCACGCCGCGACCCGCTCGACCGGGCCGCGCGGCTGATCACCGATCTCAAGGCCCAAGCCAACGTCGACGTCGCCATGCTGACCGTGGCGGCACAGGAGATGCGCTCACTGGCGTGAGCTACTTCTCCTTCGCGGCGTCGAGCAGCGCGTCGAACAGACGATCACGCGCGTCCTGCGGTGGGCGCGGCGTGAACCAGACGAACCACGACAAACCGCTCTCGTGCTCGACGGCGATCATACCCACGGTGTCGGGTGCCACGCCCCATGACCCGGTGTGCCAGTAGCGGTACCAGCGACGCAGATGCAGGGCATCGTCGCTGGTGACGTTGACGTGACGGCGCACCAACGCAGCGTTGCGGCCCAGCCAGTAGAACGGCGCGTCGTCATCAGGCCCGGGCGGCATCGTGCCCAACATCGGCCGCTCGCATCGCTCGCGCTCGTTCCAGTCCGTTACGACGGAAGTTTCTGACGGCGCCGGATCGTGGCCACTCACCAGCGACTCACGGCACGCTGGGAAGCGACGCCGCGCCATTACGCGCAGGTACTCGGCGCCGCTCAGCCTCCAGCCGCCAAAGGACGAAAACGCGCGCCAGTCCGGATCGAGCGTGCCCTCTGCGATGCCAGCGGGGCGCAGCACGGCGCGGGCGCAGAAGCGTTCGTAGTCCTCACCGGTCGCGACCTCGATGACCGCGCCCAGCGCGAGGTAGCCGATATTGGAGTAGCGAAATGCCTCGCCTGGCGGCGACTGCAGCGGAGTCGTCAGTGTGGTGGCCAGCAATTCCTGCAGGCTGGCCGTCGCCGGTGATTTGTGCCTCTGCAACAGCTCCAGCGCCGCCGGCGTCATCAGGTCGCGCGGCGGCGTCGCGAAGCCGGCGCGGTGCTCCAGCAACTGCGCCACCGTCGCCAACTTGATACGCGAATCAGCTGGCGCGCCATGCGCCGCAAAGAGAGGACGTAGAGCTTCGCCTACCGTCGTCTCGAAACGGAGTCGACCGGTCGCGATCAGCTCGCCGACGCACTGGCCGGTAATCGCCTTACTGAGGCTGGCCAATAGCACGCGTTGCTTGGGATCCCGTCCACCATAGCCACGCTCCAACACGCTCGCGGCGTCAGGGCCGTGCGCGACGAGCGCGCCCTTCGCGACGCCGTTCTCGTTCATCCACCGCTCGAAGGCGACACGCAGCGCGTCGATCCGATCAAGCGACTGCGCCCGCGCCTCGAACGGAAGAACGATCAAGCAGAGGACAACGACGGCGTGGACGAGCCGTCGCACGCCGTCACGCCCCCGCCACGCGCCGCGTATGGCCGGCCCAGAACGGCTCGCGCAGCTCCTTTCGCTTGATCTTGCCGACCGGCGTCTTGGGCAGCGGCTCGGCACGCAGCACGACCTTGCTCGGCCGCTTGTAGTTGCCGAGCTTCGCCTCGCACAGCGCGATCAGCTCGGCCTCGCTCACGGTCGCGTCCGGCTTGACCGTGCACACCGCGCAGGGCGTCTCGCCCCAGCGTTCGTGCGGAATGCCGAACACCGCCGCCTCGATCACGTCGGGGTGGTCGCACAGCGTGTTCTCGAGCTCGGCGGGGTAGATGTTGAAGCCGCCCGAGACGATCATGTCGCCGGCGCGATCGACCATATAGAGATAACCGTTGGCGTCGAGATAGCCGACATCGCCGGTCTTCACCCAGCCGTCGACCATGCGCTCGGCCGTCGCCTCCGGGTTGTTCCAGAAGCCGGTCATCTGGCCATCGGCCTTGCCGACGATCTCGCCCACCGTGCCCGGCGGCACCTTCTTGTTGTCCTCGTCCCAGATCTGCACCTGGATGAAGGGCAGCGGCAGGCCGCAGGCGCGCAGCGGCGTCGAGCCCGGCACGTCAGTGGCGAACCATTGCCGGGGTCCCATCATCGCGAGTGGCAGAACCTCGGTCTGGCCGTAGCCCTGATACATCGCGTGGCCGAAATACTTCTTCGCCGTGAGCGCCGTGTCGTCGGCGATCGGTGCGGCGGCCACCAGCATGCATTTGAGATACGAGAAGTCGCGGCCCTCGAGACCGGGCAGGCGGTTCATCGCGTTGAGCATGGTCGGCACCATGAACAGATAGGCGATGCGCTCGCGTTCCATCAGGTCGAGCACCTCGGTCGGATCGAAACGGTCGACCACGATGTTGCGGCCGCCGCCGAGCCAGACCGGCAGGAACTGATAGCCCGAGGCGTGGCTGATCGGACCGAGATGCAGGCAGGCATCGCCCGGCGCCACCGGCGGGAAGAGGTAGAACCAGTCGCGGCCGGCGGCGAGCCAGGCGCGATGAGAGTAGGCCACGCCCTTGGGCCGTCCGGTCGTGCCGCCGGTGTGGCGGATGATGTAGTTGTCGGTGTCCTCGATCGGCGGATCAGGATCGATCGGCGATTGGGCGGCGAGCCAGGTTTCGTACGCGGCGTCGCGCACGACGATGCGCTGAAGCTCGGGCAGCTGCGCGCGGATCGGCTCGATCTCGTGCAGGTATTTCTCGTCCACCACCAGCGCGCGGCAATTCGTGTGGCCCATCATGTGGACATGGGCATCGGGCGCGTTGCGGGGATAGAGCGGCACGCGCACCAGATTGGCGATGCCGGCGCCGAGGAAGATGTCGGACGATTCCAGCCGATTGTCCTCGAGCACCGCGACGCGATCCTGCGGCTTCAGCCCGAGCGACAGCAGGCCGTTGGCCATGCGCACGCCGCGCTCCCAGGCCTGCGCAAAGCTCAGCCGCCGCGCGCCCATGACCACCGCCTCACGCTGGGCGTAGTACCCGGCCGCGCTGCGCATCTGCGTGCGCACGTCCATGATCGTCCCTCCCCGAGGCCCGCTTCGGAGACGGGAGTATGCCCCTATGGCTTGTAAACCTGGAAGCCGTAGGCCAGCAGCTTGCGGTCGCCATGCCAGATCTCCAGCGCCCAGGCGCCGGGGATCAGCTCGGCCGGGCGCTCGAAGCGGAAGCCGTGGAAGGTGGTGACGCCCATCCGGTAGGCATAGGCGCAGCCGTCGTCGCGCCGGGGCTTGCCGGTGACGGCGTCAGGAATGCCCGGATCGGGCGCGCGCCACAGCACGCGGAAACTGGTCACGCCGTCGGGCACGGTGCCGACCGGCCGGAAGGTCACGCCGAACAGGGTGCCCAACCGCGCCGGGATGCGGGTGGTGCGCTCCTGAGCGGAAATATTGACGTCACCGCGGGCGGGCTCGCTCAGCGATTCGCAGAGGCCGACTGGCGTCGAGCGTGCGCCGGCAGGGACCGGATAGATGCCCGCCTCGACGATCTCGATGTCGCGCACGCCCTTGCCGCCCGTCGTATTGCCCGCGCAGGCCGCCAGGCTGGCCAACAGGATCAGGCCTAGCCACCGCATGAGTCTCTCCCTGGCTATATGATTGAGCGGTCGCTTCTATTCTAGAATAAAAATGAGCGCTCGCAACTGACTTGGTTGCCTCGACGGGGCTGGGGGCCATCGCCATGATGCCGGCCGCTCAAGGGGACGGGCTGGGGGAGCGTGCGATGGCCGGTGCGTTGGCAGGATTGAAGATCGTCGACATGACGGTCGTCGCGCTGGGGCCCTTCGCCACCATGATGCTGGCCGAGCAGGGCGCCGAGGTGATCAAAGTCGAGTCGCCGGAAGGCGACACCACGCGCCATGTCGGGCCGTCCAAGACCAATCCCGGAATGGCCCCGCACCACCTGTTCGTGAACCGCAACAAGCGCTCGCTGTGCCTCGACCTGAAGCGCCCCGAGGCGCTCGCGGCGCTCATGAAGGTGATCGAGGGCGCCGACGCGCTGGTCTATTCGATCCGGCCGGCGGCGATGGGCCGGTTGGGCCTGTCCTACGAAGCGGTGCGCCGGGTCAATCCGGAGATCTGCTACGTCGGCGCCTACGGCTATCACGAAGACGGCCCCTACGGGCATTTGCCGGCCTATGACGACGCCATCCAGGCGGTCTCGGGCGTCGCCGCGCTGATGGGCGGCAAGGACGGCCCGCCGCGCTATGCGCCGACCGTGCTGGCCGACAAGACCGTCGGCCTGACACTGGCCTACGCCATCCTGATCGCCCTGATGCACAAGGTGCGCACGGGCAAGGGCCAGAAGGTCGACGTGCCGATGTTCGAGACCATGGTGAACTGGCTGATGCTGGAGCACCTCTGGGAGCGCTCCTTCGCCGCGCACGGCACCTTGGGCTACAGCCGGCTGACGACGCCCACGCGCAAGCCCTATCGCGCCAAGGACGGCTACCTGGCGATCCTGCCCTATACCGATCGGCACTGGCGCGCCTTCTTCGAGGTCGCCGGCGAGCCCCAGGTGATGGACGACCCGCGCTACGCCACCATGAGCCAGCGCTCGCGGCGTATCGCCGAAATCTACGCCATGGTCGAGCGGCTGACGCCCGCGCGCAGCGTGGCGGACTGGATCGAGGCGCTGCAGGCGCGCGAGATCCCCTGCATGCCGGTGAAGTCGCTGGAGCAGCTGTTCGAGGACCCGCACCTCGCCGCGCGTGGCATGTTTCGCACCGTCGAGCATCACAGCGAGGGCGAGATCACCACCCTCGCGCCGCCGATCGCCTTTTCGGCGACGCCCAGCGAGCACCTCAGGGGCGCGCCGCTGCTGGGCGAGGATTCGCTCGCCGTGCTGCGCGAGGCGGGCGTATCCGAGGCCGACATAGCGGCGCTGCGGGCGGCCGGCGCCTTGCGATCGGCCGGCTGACCGGCGCCTGATGGAAGAGGTGCGCCACATCGCGCAGGTCCGGCGCAGGAGAATCCGCTGGCGGCGTTAGTCCGATCTGCTAAACCGAGCGCCGTCGGCGGAGCTCGGGAGGCCCCGCCGGCCGAGCATTATCGTCGATGTGCGGCTTGCGGGGAGGTCCGGGTGGAAACCCAGCTTCGAGTGATTGGCGGCGCGTTGTGTCTGTTCGCCGTCTACCTGACCTGGCGAATGGGCACCGCGAGCCCGCTGGTATGGACCGCCTGGATCATCGGCGGCACCGCCATCGTCGTCTTCTTCCTGGCGCGTTACCTGCTGCCCGTGGCCGAGGTCATCGACTGGGTCAACGAGCAGATCGGCAAGGTGTGCGACTGGCTGATCCTGCTGGCCTGCGTCGTCAGCGCCGGCAACGCCATGGTGCGCTACGCCTACGACACCAGCTCGAACGCCTGGCTCGAAATCCAGTGGTACATGTTCGCGGTGATCGTGATGTTCGGCGCCGCCTACACGCTGAAGAAGAACGAGCATGTGCGCGTCGACATCATCTACGTGATCCTCAAGGAACGCGGCCAGCTGTGGATCGACATCATGGGCACGCTGCTCTTCCTGCTGCCGGCCTGCGTGCTGCTGACCTGGCTGTCGTGGCCGTTCTTCATGCAGTCCTTCAACGTGCTGGAACATTCGAGTAACGCCGGCGGCCTGCTGCGCTGGCCGATCAAGCTGGTGCTGCCGGTGGGCTTCGCGCTGGTGGCGCTGCAGGGCATCTCCGAGCTGATCAAGCGCGTCGCCACCGTCGAGGGCCTGAAGGTCGCGGTCGAGACCAAGTACGAGAGGCCGCTGCAATGATCCCGCTCGAGTGGATGCCGCCGCTGATGTTCGGCGGCCTCGTGGTGTTCATGCTGATCGGCTATCCCGTCAGCTTCTCGCTCGCCGCCGTCGGGCTGGTCTTCGGCTTCCTATCGATCAACCTCGGCTTCTTCGACCTGAACTTCATGCAGGCGATCCCGGGCCGCGTTTTCGGCAGCATCCTGTCCAACGAGTTGCTGCTGGCGATCCCGTTCTTCACCTTCATGGGCGCCATATTGGAGAAATGCGGGCTGGCCGAGGACATGCTCGAATCGATGGGCCAGCTCTTCGGGCCCATCAAAGGCGGCCTGGGCTACTCGACCATCATCGTCGGCTTCATCCTCGGCGCCATCACCGGCACGGTGGCGGCGCAGGTCATCGCCATGGCGCTGATCACCATGCCCGTGATGATGCGCTACAAGTACGACATGCGCTACACGACGGGCGTGCTCGCCGCGTCAGGCACCATCACGCAGCTGGTGCCGCCGTCGCTGGTCCTGATCGTGCTCGCAGACCAGCTCGGCCGCTCGGTCGGCGACATGTATCTCGGCGCCTGGGGCCCCTCGATACTGCAGATCGCGCTGTTCGCCCTCTACACCTGGGCCCTGACCCTGGTGCGGCCCAACGCCCTGCCGCCGGTGCCGCGCACGCTGCACGGCTGGCCGCTGTTCACCAAGTGCATGTGGGGCATCATCCCCGCCGGCGTGCTGATCTTCCTCGTGCTCGGCACCATCATGATGGGCCTGGCGACGCCGACGGAAGCGGGCGCCATGGGCACGATCGGCGCCATCGTGCTGGCCGTGGTGCGCAACGCGCCGATGTCGAAGCTCGACAAGATCGCCTTCGGCGGCGGCATCGCCGCCGCGCTGATCGGGTCGGCCATCGGCGTCGTCGCTTTCAAGTCGCTGCCGTTCAAGATCGCCTTCACCGTGATGTTCGCCGCCATCATCTGGCTGTGCTGGCGCGCCTGGCAGGAGCGCGACCTGCGCAACCTGATCATCCAGGCGTTCCAGGCGACCATGCGCATCACCGCGATGGTGGCCTTCATCATCGTCGGCGCGACCTGCTTCTCGATCACCTTCGCCGGCGTCGACGGCGGTCACTGGGTCGAGCACCTGCTGAGCGGCCTGCCGGGCGGCGTCTGGGGCTTCCTGATCGTCGTCAACATCTTCGTGTTCTTCCTGGCGTTCTTCCTCGATTTCTTCGAGATCGCCTTCATCATCGTGCCGATGCTGGCGCCGGTGGCGCAGAAGCTGCTCGCCCCGGTGGTTGGCGCCGACGCAGCGCTGATCTGGTTCGGCGTCATCCTGTGCGTGAACATGCAGACCTCGTTCATGCACCCGCCCTTCGGTTTCGCGCTGTTCTACCTGCGCAGCGTCGCGCCCAAGGAGGTCAAGAGCTCGGACATCTACTGGGGCTCTATCCCTTGGGTGCTGCTGCAGCTGGTGATGGTCGGCCTGGTGATTTTCTTCCCCAAGATCGTCACCATCACCCTCGACAAGCCGCACGGCATCGATCCCAACAAGGTCAAGATCGAGCTGCAGGCGCCATCCGACGACGAGCCGCCACCCATCATCATTCCGCCGGCCAAAAACTGAGCCGGCGCCCGTACCAATGAAAAAGGCCCCGCCGCGAGGCGGGGCCTTCTTCTTGTCCAGGAGCCCTCGATCAGGCCAGCTTGCCGGCCGCCGACATGCGCGCGAGGAAGTTGTCGAAGCCGCCTTCAGCGACGCGCGTCCACAGAACCTGCTCGGCGCGGTAGGGCCTCCAGTGATCGTAGACCTTCTTGAACTTCGGGTTCTTGGCCGCGATCTCGGCGTAGAGCTCGGTCGCGGCGTTGAAGCAGGCCTCGAGCACCGCGTTGGGGAAGGGTGAGAGCTTCACGCCGCCGGCCACCAGGCGGCGCAGTGCCGGCGGGTTGCCGTGGTCGTACTTGCCCAGCATCCACAGGGTGATCTCGTTGGCCGAGACCTCGATCGCCTTCTGGTAGGCCGGCGGCAGCGAAGCCCATGATTTGGCGTTGATGTAGCCCGTGCCCATGCCGGTGCCTTCCCACCAGCCCGGGTAGTAGTAGAAAGGCGCGACCTTGTTGAAGCCGAGCTTCTCGTCGTCGTACGGGCCGACCCACTCGGCCGCGTCGATCGTGCCCTTCTCGAGCGCCGGATAGATCTCGCCACCGGCGATCTGCTGGGCGACGACGCCGAGCTTGGCGAGGATCTGGCCGGCGAAGCCGCCGACGCGGAACTTCAGGCCCTTCAGGTCCTCGACCGTCTTGATCTCCTTGCGGTACCAACCGCCCATCTGCGCGCCGGTGCCGCCCATCAGGTGGCCGACGACGCCGTAGTCCTTGTAGAACTCGTCCATCAGCTGGCGGCCGCCACCATGCATCCACCACGCGACGTGCTGGCGGCTGTTCAGCCCGAAGGGCACCGCGGTGTCGAAGGTGAAGGTGATGTCCTTGCCGATGTAGTAGTAGGCCGCCGTCTGGCCGATCTCGACCGTGGCGTTCTGCACCGCGTCGAGCACCTGCAGGCCAGGCACGATCTCGCCGGCGGCGAAGGGCGTGATCCTGAACTTGCCGTCGGTGAGTTCACCGACCCGCTTGCAGAAATGCTCGGCGCCGCCATAGAGCGTGTCGAGCGACTTGGGGAAGCTCGACGTCAGGCGCCATTTGACTTCCGGCATGCCCTGCGCGATCGCCGGCGCGGTGATCGAGGCGGCCGCGACGGCTCCGGCGCCGACGGCACCGGTCCTGACAAACTTGCGACGATTCATTGGCGCTATCCTCCCTGTTGCATGAGCCCGTCTTGTCTCGCGGGATGAAAAGACTCTGACACCGGCGGGAAGATTTGCAACCCCAGGACAGAAAAAGCCCCGCCTTGCGGCGGGGCTTCGTGACAGCCGAGATCGGTGGCGGGTCTAGCGGCCGCGCGCCGACATCGAGAAGTTGAAGTTGTCGAAGGTGTTCTCGGCGACGCGGAACCACAGGTTCTGGTCGGCGCGGAACTCCTTGAGGCTGTCGTAGATCTTCTTGAAGCCGGCGTTCTTGGCCGACACTTCGTCGTAGTACTTGTAGGCCGCGTCGAAGCAAGCCTCGAGCACCGGCCGCGGGAACGGCTTGAGGACTGCGCCGCCAGCCACCAGGCGCTTCAGCGCCGCCGGGTTGCCGGCGTCGTACTTCGGCACCATCCAGCTGGTGACCAGGCCGGACGCGGCCTCGATCATCTTGCGATAGCCGACCGGGATCGACTCCATCGCCTTGCTGTTGACGTACATCGAGCCGACCGAGGCGCCTTCCCACCAGCCCGGGTAGTAGTAGTACTTGGCGACCTTGTTGAAGCCGAGCTTCTCGTCGTCGTACGGACCCACCCACTCGCAGGCGTCGATCGTGCCCTTCTCGAGCGCCGGATAGATGTCGCCGCCGGCGATCTGCTGCGGCACGACGCCCAGGTTGGTGAGGATCAGGCCGGCGAAGCCGCCGACGCGGAACTTCAGGCCCTTCAGGTCATCGAGCGAGTTGATCTCCTTGCGGAACCAGCCGCCCATCTGGCAGCCGGTGCCGCCGAAGGGGAAACTGGTGATGCCGTACTGCTTGTAGAACTCGTTGACCAGCGCGCTTCCGCCGCCATGGGTCAGCCAGGCGAGATACTGGCGCTGATTCATCGAGAACGGCAGGCCGGTCTCGAACACGAAGCTCGGATCCTTGCCGAAATAGTAATAGGCCGCGGTCTGGCCCATCTCGACGGTCGCGTTCTGCACCGCGTCGGCCACCTGCAGGCCGGGCACGATCTCGCCGGCGGCGAAGACGCGGATCTGGAACTTGTTGTCCGACATCTCGCCGATGATCTTGGCGAAGAGTTCGGCGCCGCCGTACAGCGTGTCGAGCGACTTGGGGAAGCTCGACGTCAAACGCCACTTCACTTCCGGCATCGACTGCGCGATCGCCGGCGCGGCGACGCTGGCCGTTGCCACAGCCGTCGCGCCGACGCCGGCCTGCTTGACAAATTTACGCCTGTTCATGACTTGAATGCCTCCTGAGCGGCCCACGAGTGTACCCAGGCGGCCGCTTCTGTCCGTCCCTTAGGCCCCGGGCGCGCGGACATTGCCACGCGCCCGGAGAATGTCAAAGCCGGCTATCGGACGGTCTGCGCCGCCGTGAAGGCGAAGTTCTCGTAGGTCAGCTCGGCGACGCGGAACCACAAATATTGATCGTCGCGGAACTTGCGCCACGGCTCATAGACCGCCTTGAATTTCGGGTTCTTGCCCGAAATCTCGTCATAGAGCTCGTGGGTCGCTTTCCAGGCCGCCGCCAGGATCTCGCGCGGATAGGGCCTGAGCTGGGCCCCGGCGGCCACCAGCCGGCGCAGCGCCTGCGGGTTCTGGTGGTCGTAGCGCGCCATCATGTCGCCATTGGTCTCGGCCGCGGCGACCTCGATCATGCCGCGATAGATCGGCGGCAGGCCGTCCCACAGGCCCTTGTTGACCATCAGGCTGATCTGCGTGCCGGCCTCCCAGAAGCCCGGGTAGTAGTAGAACGGCGCCACCTTGTGGAAGCCGAGCTTCTCGTCGTCGTGCGGGCCGACCCATTCGGCGCCGTCGATCGCGCCGCGCTCCAGCGAGGGGTAGATCTCGCCGCCTGCGATCTGCTGCGGCACGGCGCCCAGCTTGGACCAGACCTGGCCGCCGATGCCGGGGATGCGCATCTTCAGGCCCTTCACGTCGTCGAGCGTCTTGAGCTCCTTGCGGAACCAGCCGCCCATCTGCACGCCGGTGTTGCCGGCCGGCATGGTCACGACGTTGTACTCGGCCATGAAGTCGCGCATCAGCTGGGCGCCGCCGCCCTGCGTGATCCAGGCGTGCTGCTGGCGCGCGGTGAGCCCGAAGGGCACGCCGGCGTCGAAGCCGAAGGTCAGATCCTTGCCGACGAAGTAGTAGCTGGCGGTATGGCACATCTCGACCGTGCCGTTCTGCACCGCGTCGAGCGCCTGCAGCGCCGGCACCACCTCGCCCGGCGCGAAGACGCGGATCTGGAACTTGTTGTCGCTGAGCTGCGCGACCCGCTTGGCGAAGGACTCGGCGCCGCCAAAAAGCGTGTCGAGCGACTTGGGAAAGCTCGACGTCAGGCGCCACTTGAGCTCCGGCAGGGCCTGCGCTATCGCCGGCGCGGCGAGCGTGCTGGCGGCGGCGCCGATCGCCGCGGTCTTCAGAAGTCTCCGTCTGTCCATGAAAGTCTCCCGTGCTGGCATGAGCCGTTGGCCGGCCTTATCGAACGCGGGGGTACCCAGGCGCCCCCGACGCCGGTGCCGCATGATACACGAGCCAAGAAGAAAAAGGCCCCGCCGAAGCGGGGCCTTCCTGCCGGAGCCGGACCGGCTCAGAGCTTGTTCTGCGCCGACATGCGGCCCATGAAGTTGTCGAAGGTGCCCTCGGCGACGCGGAACCACAGTACCTGGTCGTTGCGGAACGCCTTCCACGAATCGAAGACCTTCTTGAACTTGGCGTTCTTCGCCGAGGTCTCGGCGTAGAGCTCGACGGCGGCGTTGTAGCAGGCCTCGAGCACCGCTGCCGGATAGGGTGCCAGCTTGGTGCCGCCGGCGACCAGTTCGCGCAGCGCCTTGGGGTTCTGCGCGTCGTACTTGGCGACCGACCAGTCGGTGGTCTCGGCGCAGGCCGAGGCGAGGACTTCCTTGTACATGGGCGGCAAGGCATCGAACGCCTTCAGGCCGACATAGAGCGACAGCGCCGCGCCGCCTTCCCACCAACCGGGGTAATAGTAGTGCGGCGCCACCTTGTTGAAGCCGAGCTTCTGGTCGTCATAGGGGCCGACCCATTCGGCGGCGTCGATCGTGCCCTTCTCCAGCGCCGGATAGATCTCGCCGCCGGCGATCTGCTGCGGCACGACGCCGAGCTTGGTCATCACCTGCCCGGCGAAGCCGCCGATGCGCATCTTGACGCCCTTCATGTCCTCGACGGTCTTGATTTCCTTGCGGAACCAGCCGCCCATCTGCGCGCCGGTGTGCGACATCAGGAACGAGGTGACCTTGTAGTCCTTGTAGAACTCGCGCATCAGCTCGAGCCCGCCGCCGTGATAGACCCAGGAGTTGTGCTGCCGGGTGTTGAGGCCGAAGGGCACGGCGGTGTCGAAGGCGAAGGTCGGGTCCTTGCCGACGTAGTAGTACGACGCGGTGTGGCCGCACTCGACCGTCTCGTTCTGCACCGCGTCGAGCACCTGCAGGCCGGGCACGATCTCGCCGGCGGCGAAGACACGGATCTGGAACTTGTTGTCGGTCAGCGCCGCGACGCGCTTGGCGAAGAACTCGCCCGAGCCATAGATGGTGTCGAGGCTCTTGGGAAAGCTCGACGCCAGGCGCCACTTCACCTCGGGCATGGATTGCGCGATCGCCGGCGCCGCGACGAGGGTCGCGGCCGCGACGCCCCCAACGCCGGCCCGCTTGACGAACTTGCGACGATTCATCCTGGAAGTCTCCTCTGGTCCGATATGGGATCTCGGCCGCCCGCTGTCCGGGCGAGCCCTGGCCCCCGTGGGCCGGTCTTCTAACCGTTTCCGGGCACTCCGAACAGGGCCGAGCCGGCGAAGAAAAAGCCCTCTCGCCGTGGGGACGAGAGGGCCAAGGTTGGCGTCCGCCAGCGGAAACGGGGAAGAGCCGCCGACCACGCTCCAAACCATCCGCAGGATGCTCGGCCCGTATGACAGGGCCATGTCGCGTGGGCGTCAGGTATATGACGCAATCCACCACTGCTTGGTGGAATGACGACTGCTCAGGCCTGCTGGACGTCGAGGGCGTAGCCCGCCGCCCGCACGGTGCGGATGACGTCGGCGTGGCGCTCGCCGTTCAACGCCACCCGCAGGCGACGGATATGGACATCGACGGTGCGCGCCTCGACATAGACGTCGCGGCCCCACACCGCGTCGAGCAGCTGCTCGCGCGAGAAGACCCGGCCGGGGTGCTCCATCAGGTGGCGTAGCAGGCGGAACTCGGTGGGGCCCAGATGCACCGGCTTGCCGCCGCGCATCACGCGGTGCTGCACCAGGTCCATGGCGATATCGGCGTACTCCAGCACCTCGTCGGCCAAGGCCGGGCGAATGCGGCGCAAGACCGCGCGGATGCGCGCCACCAGCTCGCTGGGCGAGAACGGCTTGGAGACGTAGTCGTCGGCGCCGGCGTCCAGCCCCCGGATGCGGTCACCCTCCTCGCCGCGCGCCGTCAGCATGATGATCGGGATGTTCGAGGTGGTCGGCTGGCGCCGGAGCTGGCGGCAGACCTCCAGGCCCGACATCAGCGGCAGCATCCAGTCGAGCAGCACGAGGTCGGGTCGATCGTCGGCGACCGAGGTCAGCGCCTCCTCGCCATTGGTCGCCACAGTCACGCGGTAGCCCGACCGCTCGAGGTTGTAGCGCATCAGCTCGACGAGCGATTTCTCGTCCTCGACGAGCAGGATATGCGGCTGGATCGCGGTCATCGTCGCTCGATACTCAGGCGGGCCGGTAGATCGCGCCGCTGCCCTTGGGACGATCCGACGCGAACGACGTGCCGGTGACGCGGAAGGCGATCAGCTCTGCGATGTTGGTGACATGATCGCCGATGCGCTCGATGTTCTTGGACATGAACATCAGATGGGTGCCCGCCGTGATCGTGCGCGGGTCTTCCATCATGTAGGTCAGCAGCTCGCGGAACAGGCCGTTGTAGACGTCGTCGATCTCCTCGTCGCGCTTCCACACCGCCTCGGCGGCGGCGACATCGTTCTTGGCGAAGGCGTCGAGCACGTCGGTCAGCAGGCTCTGCACCAGCCGGCCGATCCGGTCGATGCCGCCGATGGCGCGCGGTAGCGCCGCACCCTGCATCAGCACGAGCGAGCGCTTGGCGTTGTTCTTGGCGTAGTCGGCGATGCGCTCCAGCGTGGTCGCCATCTTAACCGCCGATAGGATCTGGCGCAGGTCGATCGCCATCGGTTGGCGCAGAGCCAGCATCTGCAGCACGTGTTCCTGGATATCCTTCTCGATCGCGTCGATGCGGACGTCGGCGGCGATCACCGATTCGGCGAGGCCGCTGTCGCGCTCGCGGATCGCCTGCAGCGAGCGCGCGAGTTGCGATTCGGCAAGGCCGCCCATTTCGCTGATCCTCGAGTCGAGCCGCGACAGCTCCTCGTCGAAGCGCTTGAACAGATGCTCGTTCGCCATCGGGAGTCCTCCGAACGCCACTCGCCTCAGCCAAATCGGCCGGTGATATAGGCCTGGGTCCGCGCTTCCTTGGGATTGGTGAAGATCTGCCTGGTCTCGCCGTACTCGACCAGATAGCCGAGATGGAAGAAGGCGGTGTACTGCGAGACGCGCGCGGCCTGCTGCATTGAATGGGTGACGATGGCGATGGTGAAGTTCTGCCTGAGCTCGTCGATCAGTTCCTCGATGATCGCCGTGGCGATCGGATCGAGCGCTGAGCACGGCTCGTCCATCAGGATGACCTCCGGGCTGACCGCGATTGCGCGCGCGATGCATAGGCGCTGCTGCTGGCCGCCCGACAGGCCGGTGCCAGGCTGGTCGAGGCGATCGGCGACCTCCTTCCACAGGCCGGCCTTCTTCAGGCTGGTCTCGACGATGCCGTCGAGCTCGGCCTTGTTGGCCGAAAGCCCGTGGATGCGCGGGCCATAGGCAACATTGTCGTAGATCGACTTGGGAAACGGGTTGGGCTTCTGGAAGACCATGCCGACCCGGGCGCGCAGCTGCACCACGTCGACCGTCTTGTCGTAGACGTTCTGGCCGTCGAGCGTGATCGCGCCCTCGACGCGCGCGCCCAGGATCACGTCGTTCATGCGGTTGAGGCAGCGCAGGAAGGTCGACTTCCCGCAGCCGGACGGACCGATCATCGCCGTGACGCTGCGGTTGCGGACCGGCAGGCTGACGTCGAACAGCGCTTGCTTGGCACCGTAGAACACCTTGACGTCGACGCCTTCCATCTTGGGCGGCGGCAACGCATCCATCGGCGAGACTATGTTGAGCACGGTCGGCATGAAGTGTCCCTGGACGATGTGATCGACGCGCGGTCTACCACTTGATCTTCGAGCGCATGCGGATACGGAACCAGATGGCGAAGCCGTTCATCGCCAGCGTCATCACCAGCAATACGAGGCCGGCCGCCGCGGCGTTGGCCTGAAAGGCCGGATCGGGGCGCGACACCCAGTTGAACATCTGGATCGGCATCACGGTGAACGGATCGAGCAGCCACTGGAACGAGATGTAGGGGAACGAATCGCGCACCGGCGGCGTCGGCAGGAAGGCGATGAACGACAGCGCGCCGATCATGACCAGCGGCGCCGTCTCGCCCAGCGCGCGCGACAGGCCGATGATCACACCGGTCGAGATGCCCGGCGAGGCGTAGGGCAGGACGTGATGCGAGGTGACCTGCCACTTGGTGGCGCCGACGCCATAGGCGGCCTCGCGGATCGAGTAGGGCACGGCGCGCACCGATTCGCGCGTGGCGACGATGACGATCGGCAGAATCAGCAAGGCGAGCGTCAGGCCGGCGGTGGCGACGCTCTGGCCGAGCCCCAACCCGTAGACGAGCACGCCCAACGCGAGCAGGCCGTAGACGATCGAGGGCACGCCGGCGAGATTGTTGACGTTGATCTCGATGACATCGGTGATCCAGTTGCGCCGCGCGTATTCCTCGAGATAGACGCCGGCGGCGACGCCGACCGGCACGGCGACGAAGGCGCAGACCAGCACGACCAATAGCGAGCCGACCCAGGCCGCGAGGATTCCCGCCTGCGTTGCGCGACGCGACGGGAAGTTGCCGAAGAACTCCGGCGTCAACCGGGCCCAGCCGTCGCTCAGCAAGCCGCCGAGCAGCGCCATCAGCGTGACGGCGCCGACGCTGGTGACGACGATGCCCAGGCCGACGAATGCCGCCTCGGCGCGACGGGCGCGCTGGATGCGCTCCGTCGCGCCGAAACCCCGGCTAGGTGGTGTCCGGTCGGTCGATACGGTGTCGGTCGCGGCCATGGTTAGTAGGCCTCCCGGAATCTCTTGCGCAGCCAGTAGGCGGCCAGGTTGAACACCAGGGTCATCGCCATCAGCGTCAGGCCGGCGGCAAAGATCGACTGGTAGGCGATCGAGCCATGCGGCAGGTCGCCGAGCGCCACCTGCGCGATGTATGCGGTGATGGTCGCCGCCGACTCGGTCGGGTTGAAGGTGAAGTTGGGCTGCTGGCCAGCGGCGATAGCGACGATCATGGTCTCGCCCACGGCGCGCGAGATCGCCAGCACGGCGGCGGCGGCGAGGCCCGAGAAGGCCGCCGGCACGACGACCTTGATCGAGGTCTGCAGCCTCGTGGCGCCCATCGCCAGCGATCCGTCGCGCAGGCTGTCGGGCACGGCGCGCATCGCGTCCTCGCTGAGCGAGCTGATGTAGGGAATGATCATGATGCCCATGACGATGCCGGCGCTCAGAACGTTGAAGCCCGGCAAGTTGGGCAGGATCGTCGCCTGCAAGAGCGGCGTGACGATCAGCAGCGCGAAGTAGCCATAGACCACGGTGGGGATGCCGGAGAGCAGCTCCAGGAACGGCTTGAGCGTCTCGCGCACCCGGGCGCCGGCGAACTCGCTGAGATAGATCGCGATCACCATACCCAGCGGCAGGGCGACGAGCAGCGCCACCAGCGACGACAGCAAGGTGCCCAGCACGAGCGGCAGGATGCCGTACTCGGCGTCGGAGAAGAGCGGCGTCCAGGTCCTGCTGGTGAGGAACTCGACAATCGAGACATGGCTGAAGAACGCCAGCGATTCGCGGATCAGCACCAGGACGATCGTGAGCGTGACGACCACGGACACCGCGGCGCAGGCGAAGAGCAGTGCCTCGATCGCGCGCTCGCGCATGTATTGGCGCCGGCGTCGGGCGACCGCCTGTGGCGAGTTCAGCCGCGTCGTGGCGGGCTGGGCGAGGTTCGCCATCTCGATGTCCCCCAATACGAGCGTGACGGCGGGGAAGCCTCCCCGCCGTCACGCTCCGTCAGACTTTCGGCTCGCGCTTCAGCAGCTCGAGGATCGGCAGGCCCACTTCCGGGTGGCCGCCGAACGCTGTGCCGACCGTCTTCTTGGCGATGCGCTCGCGCGCGATCGCGTAGGCCTGGTCGGGCAGCGCGACATACTTCACTTCCTTGATGAGCGCCTGAGACTTCAAATAGAAATCGAGGAAGTTCCTGACCTCGGCGCGATCGAGCGCCTTGACGTTGATGTAGACGAACAGCGGGCGCGACAGCGGGCTGTAGGTCCCGTCGACCACGGTCTTCTCGGACGGCGACACCGCGCCCTTGCCCTTGCCCTCGTCAATCGCCAGCGCCTTCATCTTGGCGGCGTGCGGCTGGAAGTAGGCGTAGGGAATGAAGCCCAGCGCGTTGCGATCGTTCTCGATGCCGGTCACCAGGACGTTGTCGTCCTCCGACGCCGTGAAGTCGGAGCGAGACGCCTTGGCCTTGCCGGTAACCGCCTCGGTGAAATAGTCGAAGGTGCCGGAATCGGCGCCGGCGCCGTAGAGCTTGAGCGGCTGGTCGGGCCACCCGGCCTTGACGTCCTTCCACTTCATGACGGTGCCCTTGGCCGCCGGCTCCCACATCTTCTTCAGCTCGGCGATGGTGATCGCGCTCACCCAGGTGTTTTTTGGGTTGACCGCGACCGTCAGCGCGTCGAAGGCGACCGGGATCTCGATGTACTGGACGCCGGCCTTGGCGCAGTCGTCAATTTCCGACTTCAGGATCGGCCGCGAGGCGTTGGAGAGATCGGTCTCGCCGCGGCAGAATTTCTTGAAGCCGCCGCCGGTGCCGGAGATACCGACCGTCACCCTGACGCCCCTGTTGGCCTTCTGGAATTCCTCGGCTACCGCCTCGGTGATCGGGAACACGGTGCTCGACCCGTCGACCTTGATCGTGCTCTGGGCGAGCGCCTGGACCGGCGCCAGGCCGGCCACCGCGAGCGCGATAAGCGCGCCGGCTGCAATGCTTCGGTTGGACATGGAGGCTCCTTGTTCGAGCGACCGGCGGCCCCAACGGTCACGCCGTCGGGCCGCAGTCCTATGAAGAGGGCACAACCGTTCTATTGCGGGATTGTTACGCTTTGATGAATTCGACCAACAGGTGGATAACTTGTCGGCCGGGCTTGAGGTGCGCCGCTACGCAGGGTCGACGGGGCGTGATTCACCTTGGGATTGAGAGGGTAGCGCCACCGGCAGGACCACCGTGAAGGTCGAGCCGCGGCCCGGTTCGCTGTCGATCTCGAGTCGGCCGCGATGGCGGCTGAGCGCGTGCTTGACGATCGCCAGGCCCAGGCCGGTGCCGCCCATCTCGCGCGAGCGCGCCGTGTCGACGCGATAGAAGCGCTCGGTCAGGCGCGCGACATGCTCGGAGGCGATACCCTCGCCCTGGTCGACGACATGGACGCGGACCCAGCCGTCCCCGGCTTTCGCGACCACCCGAACCGCAGTGCCGGCCGCCGTGTACTTCACCGCATTGTCGGCGAGGTTCTGGAACACCATCGTCAGCTCGTCGGCGTCGCCGGTCACGGCAGGCAGATCGTCGGGGATATCGAACGCGACGGTGACGCCGCGCTGACGCGCCTTCATGTCGATCAGGTCGCGCACGCCACGCAGCACGCCGGCGACATCGACGCGCGCCGTCGGCGGCTCGTGCTCGCGTTGCTCGATGCGCGAGAGCGACAGCAGGTCCTCGACCAGGCGGCGCATGCGGTCGGTCTGCTCGGCCATGATGGCGAGGAAGCGCGCGCGCGCCTCGGGGTCGTCGCGCGCCGGGCCTCGCAGGGTCTCGACGAAGCCGACCAGGCCCGCCAGCGGCGTGCGCAGCTCGTGGCTGGCGTTGGCGACGAAGTCGGCGCGCATGCGCTCGGCGCGGCGCAACGCGCTGATGTCGTGCAGCACGATCAGCGCCAGCGAGCCGTCGGCGGTGGCGCGCGGCAGGCGCTTGACGTGGGCGGAGAAGACGCGCTCCGGCGGCCCGGCCAGCGCCAGCTCGACGATCGCCGTGTCGATCGGCGCCTGCGCCTCCAGCGCCGCGTCGATCGCATCGAGCAGCGCGGGATGCCGCACGGTCGCCGACAGGTCGCGATCGGCCGTCGGCGTACCCACGAGATCGCTGGCGGCCCGGTTCCAGCGCACCAGACGGCGCCTGCGATCGACGGCGAAGAGCGGGTCGGGCAGGCCATCGACGATGGTCTGCGCCGAGACCTGCAGCCCGGCGATCGCCTCGCGCTGACGCCGCCACATGCCGTCGAGCGCCTGCACGCCGGTGGCGAGCTCCTCGGCCGCGGGCGACAGCACGAAGCGCGGCACGTCGGACTCCTCGCCGCGCGCCAGGGTCTCGACGTAACGCGAAAATCGCACGAAGGAATGCAGATAGCGGCGCACGACGATGGCGGTGAGGCATCCAATCGCCGCCATCGCCGCCATCGCATGCCAAACTGGCAGCCAGCCCGCCACGGCCATCACGCCCAGCACGATCACCGTCGGCGCCAGCACCACGGCGTTGGCGATCAGGTGGCGCCGTAACGGCAGGCTGGGTTCGTTATCGGCCATCGGGTCAGACTATACGCCGCGATTTTGTGGTCTTGATCAAAACCAGCCGCCGCGTTTGACGCGGCCGACTCCAGTCGGAATATCCGTTCCTTTCCCCTTCCTTTCCTTTCCCTTCCCTTCCTCACGGGTCCGTCACCGTGCCGGCACAGGGCTCGTCCTGGTCCGGTCCGGGCAAACTCGACGCTCGCTCCTTGACGTTGAATACCTGGTGCCGGGGAAAGCTGGGCACGACACCGTACTCGACACCGCCGACCGTATAGCGGCGCACGAAGCCGTGGTGCACCAGGGCGTCGAGCACGCGCGCGAAGTCGACCTCGTCGTAGGGCAGGACCTGGATCTTCAGCTCAGCCGGCCGCCACTTGAAACGGCCGGCGCGGTCGATGACGCACCACAGGCCGGCATAGGCCACGCGCAGCGGCAGGCCGCTGTCACACTCGGCCAACCACAGCTCGTGATGCCGGAAGAAGTCGGGCTTGATCGTTCGGATTCGGGCCATCGCCGCACCTCCAAGTCAGGGGCGGCGATGAAACCATAAATCTTCTTTTCTTAAAATAGAAAATATATTAAACAGACTCAGCGCGGCGACATCGAGTGGTAGGCGGCGAGCGCGGCGTGGGTGACGAGGTCGCCACTGGTGGCGCCCATCTGCACGATCTGCACCGGCTGGCGCAGACCGTCGATCACCGGGCCGAACACGGTCACGCCGCCCAGCATCTGCATCAGGCGCGAGGAGATATGGGCGGAGTGCAGTCCCGGCATGATCAGGATGTTGGCCGGTCCGGTCAGGCGGACGAAGGGGTAGACGCTCTTCATCAGCTCGAAGTCGAGCGCCATGTCGGCCTGCATCTCGCCCTCGAACTCGAAATCGACCTGCGAGCGTTCGAGCACGCCGATCGCCTCGCGGATGCGCGCCGTACGCTCGATCTCGCGCGAGCCGAAATTGGTGAAGGACAGGAAGGCCACCCTGGGCTCGTGCCCCATGTGACGCGCGTTGCGCGCCATCTGCCGGGCGATCATGGCGAGCTGCTCGGAGGTCGGCGTCTCGTTCACCGAGGTGTCGGCGAGGAACACCGTGCGCCCGCGCGACACGACGATCGAATAGCCGATCGGCACCTTGTCGCGCTCCGCGTCGATGACGCGCGTGACATCGGCGTAGCATTCCGGGAAGCGGCGCGTGATGCCGGTGACCAGGCCGTCGGCGTCGCCGGCCGCGACCATGCAGGCGCCGAAGACGTTGCGGCCCTGGTTGACCATGCGCTGCACGTCGCGACGCAGGAAGCCTTGGCGCTGCAGGCGGGCGTAGACCATGTCCGTATAGGCCTGGTTCTTGGTCGATTTGCGCGCGCTGTGGATCTCCATGCCGCCGCTGTCCTCGACGCCCAGCGACTTCATCGTCTCGCGCACGATCTCCTCGCGGCCGATCAGGATCGGCGTCCCGTACCCCGCATCCCGAAAAGCGATGGCCGCGCGGATGGTGCGCTCCTCCTCCCCCTCGGCGAAGGCGATGCGCTTGGGATTGGCGCGCACGTCCTCCAGCACGCCCTGCAGCCAGCTCGACCCCGGATCGAGACGGCCGGCAAGCTCGCGGTGATAGGCCTCCATATCGATGACCGGCTTGCGCGCCACGCCGCTGTCCATCGCCGCCTTGGCCACCGCCGAGGAGACCTCGACGATCAGGCGCGGATCGAACGGCACCGGCACGATGTAGTCCGGGCCGTAGCGCAGACGCCGGCCGGAATAGGCGCGATCGACCTCGTCGGGCACGTCCTCGCGCGCCAGCTTGGCCAGCGCCTCGGCGGCGGCGATCTTCATCGGCTCGTTGATCGTCGTGGCGCGCACGTCGAGCGCGCCGCGGAAGATGTAGGGGAAGCCCAGCACGTTGTTGATCTGGTTGGCGTAGTCGCTGCGCCCGGTGGCCACGATGGCGTCGCCACGCACCGCGGCGACCTCTTCCGGCGTGATCTCCGGATCGGGGTTGGCCATGGCGAAGATGATCGGCTTGGCCGCCATGCTGCGCACCATGTCGGCGGTCACCGCGCCCTTGACCGACAGGCCGAAGAAGACGTCGGCGCCCTTCATCGCCTCTTCCAGCGAGCGCGCCTTGGTGCGCACGGCGTGCGCCGACTTCCACTGGTTCATGCCCTCGGTGCGGCCCTGGTAGAGCACGCCCTTGGTGTCGCAGAGGATGACGTTCTCGTGCGGCACACCCATCGCCTTGATCAGCTCGACGCAGGCGATCGAGGCGGCGCCGGCGCCGTTGACCACCATCTTGATGTCCTTGATCGAGCGGCCGGTGATGTGCAGCGCGTTGATCAGGCCGGCGGCCGAGACGATGGCGGTGCCGTGCTGGTCGTCGTGGAAGATCGGAATGTCCATCAGCTCGCGCAGACGCTGCTCGATGATGAAGCACTCCGGCGCCTTGATGTCTTCCAGGTTGATGCCGCCGAAGCTCGGACCCAAGAGCTTCACGCAGTTGATGAATTCGTCGGGATCCTTGGTGTCGACCTCCAGGTCGATGCCGTCGACATCGGCGAAGCGCTTGAACAGCACCGCCTTGCCTTCCATGACCGGCTTGCCGGCGAGCGCGCCGAGATCGCCCAGGCCCAGCACGGCGGTGCCGTTGGAGATGATGGCGACGATGTTGCCCTTGGCGGTGTAGTCGTAGGCGGTCGAGGGATCCTTCTGGATCTCCAGGCAGGGCGCGGCGACGCCGGGCGAATAGGCGAGCGAAAGATCGCGCTGGGTGACCAGCGGCTTGGTGGCGACGATCTCCAGCTTGCCCGGCCGGCCCTCCGCGTGCATGCGCAGCGAATCGGCCCCGAGGTCGCGATTCTGTTCCAGCTCGTTGGGCTCGGCGGCCATCTGCGCGCTCCTGGTGCGGGGCTTCGGCGTTTATCCCCGATTCATAGCCGAGTGGCGGTGACGGCGAAACACCGGCCATGCTAGCGTCGGCAGCACAATTCCTTCGCCATCGACCGCTTCAATCGTGCCAGAGGCTCCCACCCCTCCCGACGCGACGGCCGCCTCGCTCGCATCGCCCATGATGCGGCAGTACCTGGAGGTCAAGCGTCGCCATCCCCACCATCTGGTGTTCTACCGGATGGGCGATTTCTTCGAGATGTTCTTCGACGACGCGGTCACGGCGGCGAAGGCGCTGAACATCACGCTGACACGGCGCGGCCAGCACGACGGCGCCGAGATCCCGATGTGCGGCGTGCCCGCGCACAGCCACGAAGCCTATCTCTCGCGCCTGATCCGCCAGGGCTTCAAGGTGGCGATCTGCGACCAGATCGAGGACGCGGCCGAGGCGCGCAAGCGCGGCGGCGGCAAGGCGCTGGTCGCCCGCGACGTGGTGCGCGTGATCACGCCAGGCACCCTCACCGAGGACTCGCTGCTCGACGCGCGCGCGCACAACTACCTCGCCGGCCTGTCCGAGGCGCAGGGCGAGCTGGGGCTGGCCTGGCTCGATCTGTCGACCGGCGGCTTCGCCACCCAGCCGATCACGGCCGAGGCGCTGGGCGCCGCGCTGGCCCGTCTCGAGCCGGGCGAGCTGCTGCTGCCCGACCGCCTGCTGGCGCGCGACGACATCGCCGCCGCCACACAGGACTGGAAGACGGCGCTCACGCCCATGCCGTCGAGCCGCTTCGACAGCGACAACGCGCGCAAGCGGCTGGAGCGGCTATTTGGTGTCGCCGCGCTCGACGCCTTCGGCAGCTTCTCGCGCGCCGAGATCGCCGCCTGCGGCGCGCTGGTCGACTATGTCGAGCTCACACAGGCCGGCAAGGTCCCTGCGTTATCGCCGCCGTCGCGCGAGCGCGACGACGCCGTCATGGCGATCGATCCCGCGACGCGCCGCAACCTGGAACTCACCCGCGCGCTCGACGGCGGCCGCGCCGGCACCTTGCTCGCCACTATCGATCGTACCTTGACCGGCCCGGGCGCGCGGCTGCTGGCCGAGCGGCTCGCCGCGCCGCTCACCGAACCGGCCGCCATCGCGCGCCGCCTGGACCTCGTGTCGCTGATGGTCGAGGCCACCGCGCTACGCGAGAGTTTGCGCGAGACCTTGCGCCGCGTGCCCGATATCGAACGCGCGCTGCAACGGCTGTCGGTCGGTCGCGGCGGCCCGCGCGATCTGGCGGCGCTGCGCGACGGATTGCGTCAGGCCGGCGAGATCGCGCTGGTGCTGCAGGGCGACAGCGCGCGCATCAAGCCAGCGGACATCCCCGACCTGATCGCGGCGATGTCCGATCACACGCCGCTGGTCGAGACCTTGGCCGTGGCGCTGGCCGACGACCTGCCATTGCTGGCGCGCGATGGCGGTTTCATCCGCCAGGGCCACGCGGCTGAGCTCGACGAATTGCGCGGGCTGCGCGACGACAGCCGGCGCACCATCGCGGCGATGGAGGCGAAATACCGCGAGAGCACCGGCATCGCCTCGCTGAAGATCCGCCACAACAACGTCATCGGCTATCACATCGAGATCACCCAGGCGAATCTCGGCCGCTTCGAGCCCACCGCCCACGGCTTCATCCATCGCCAGGCCATGGCCAGCGCCACGCGCTACACGACGGGCGAGCTGGCCGATATCGAGGGCAAGATCGGCCGCGCCGCCGACGCGGCGCTGGCGCTGGAGCTCAAGCTGTTCGAGGCGCTCCTCGGCGCGGCGATCGCCGAGGCCCAGCGCATCGCCGCCGCTGGTCGCGCGCTGGCCGCGCTCGATGTCGCCACAGCTTTGGCCGAGCTCGCGGTCGAGGAGCGCTGGACGCGACCAGTGATTGTCGAGGGCAGCGATTTCGCGATCGCTGGCGGCCGCCACCCCGTGGTCGAGGCAGCGCTGCGCAAGCGGCGCGAGGGCGCCTTCGTGGCCAACGATTGCGATCTTGGCGAGGGTCGCCGCGTGTGGCTGCTGACCGGCCCCAACATGGCCGGCAAGTCGACCTTCCTGCGGCAGAACGCGCTGATCGCCATCCTGGCGCAGATCGGCGGCTACGTGCCGGCCGAGAGCGCGCGCATCGGCGTGGTCGACCGCCTGTTCAGCCGGGTCGGCGCGGCCGACGATCTGGCGCGCGGCCGCTCGACCTTCATGGTCGAGATGGTCGAGACGGCGGCGATTCTCAACCAGGCGACGGCGCGAAGCCTGGTGATCCTCGATGAGATCGGCCGCGGTACCGCCACCTTCGACGGCCTGTCGATCGCCTGGGCGACGCTCGAGCATCTGCACGAGGTCAACCAGTGCCGGGCGCTCTTCGCCACGCACTATCACGAGCTGGGCGCGCTGGCCGCGCGCCTCGACGCGCTGAAGCCGCACACCATGCGGGTCAAGGAGTGGCAGAACGAGGTCGTGTTCCTGCACGAGGTCGCGCCCGGCGCCGCCGACCGCTCCTACGGCATCCATGTCGCCAAGCTCGCCGGCCTGCCGGCCGCGGTCGTCACGCGCGCCGAGGAAGTCCTGTCGGCACTCGAGAAGGGTGACCAGTCCGGTGCCGTCTCGCGGCTAGCCGACGACCTGCCGCTTTTCGCCGCCGCGCCGGCACGGCCTAAGGGCCTCGCCGAGGCCCCGGCGCGCGCATCGCTGGTCGAGGCCGAGCTGCGCACGGTCAATCCCGACGAGTTGACGCCCAAAGAGGCGCTGGACCTGCTTTACGAGCTACGCCGCAAACTCAGTTCGTGAGTGGCGCCTCCTTCAGCACGGCGCTGGCGCCGTCATCCGGGTAGCCGGCCGCCTCGCCCGTCCAATGCCATAGCAGCAGCCGCCCTTTGATCCGCACGCCAACCGTGCCGTTGTCGACGCAACGGCTGACGCCATAGGTGAGCTTTTCCCGGTACTCGACGACGTCGCCGATGGCGCGCAGCCGCGTCAGCGTGCCGCCGCACGACAAGGTCGGATAGTCGATCGTCCCGCCGGCATCGCCGATCGTCATCCGAACCGGATAGATCTCCGTCTTGCCGTCGGGATAGGGCTGCAAGACCTGCCCGCGCCATGTGCTACCGGCCTTCTGCGCGAGGGCCGGCAGGGCCGGCGCGCCGATCGCCACGCACGCCGCCAGCAACAGGGCTGGCATTCGGCGACGCCAATTGCCATCTCTGTCGCCATGAGCGCCGACGACATTGTGCCGGACTCCGACGAGCCGCCGGCCCATCACGGCGCGCGCGGCTTTCGCAATCCGCCGGGCAGTGCCCCGAAGAATTCCCATTTCTCCACCATCCTTCGCTTCCTGTGGCGCACGCGCCATGTCGATCGCCGTCCCGTCGCGCCCCAGGGCTTCGTCCTGTCCAAGTCGGAGACGGTGCAGGGCCTGAACGCCCATGCGCGGCGTGACAGCGTCACCTGGCTGGGCCACGCCTCGTTCCTGATCCGCCTAGCCAACCGCACCATACTGACCGATCCATTCCTGGGTGACTACGCCTCGCCGATCGACGGCGTGGGGCCGCGGCGCTTCACGCCGCCGGCGCTGCGCGCGCAGGAGCTGCCGCAGATCGACGTGTTGCTGCTGTCGCACAACCACTACGACCATCTTGACACGCGCACGCTATCAGCACTGCGCGACAAGGGCAGTTTGCGCGCCATCGTGCCGCTGGGCCTGGCGACCACGCTGCACGATCTCGGTTTCATCGATGTCGTCGAGGTCGACTGGCGGCACGAGATCGGCATAGGTCGCGACTCCAACGCGCCGCTGCGCATCGTCGCCGAGCCCGTGGTGCACTTCTCCGGGCGCGGACTGTTCGATCTCAACCGCACCTTGTGGTGCGGCTATGTGCTGGAGGGCGGCGGCAAGCGACTGTTCTTCGGCGGCGACAGCGCCTTCGGCCCGATCTTCACCGAGATCGGCCAGCGCCACGCGCCGATCGACCTGGCGATGCTCGGCATCGGCTCCTACGAGCCGCGCGATCTCTTCCGCTTCAGCCACGCCACGCCGGAGGAAGCCGTCGATATGGCGCGCGCATTGGGCGCGCGGCGCGTGCTGGGCATGCATTACGGCGCCATCGTGCTCTCGGCCGAGCCGCCCTTCGAGCCGCCCGAACGCTTCCGCGCCGCCGCACGCACCGGCGGCTATGTCGACGACGATATCTGGCTGCCGAAGATCGGCGAGACGCGCGCTCTGTAGGGGAATCGCCCCCTTGCGTGGCCCGCGCACTGTGCTAGTTTATGAGCGACTGCTCACTTGGACGGCGGCCGTGTACAGAATTCCCCAGCCTGCCCTATCGCTCAACGACACCCGTACCCAGTCGATCTTCCCGCAATGGGCGACGGAAATCGTCCGGCCCGAGGCGACACGCAACAGCATCATACAGCGGGTGGTCACGGCCGCCGGCCGAGCGCCGGGCGGCAAGATCACCAATGTGATCATCCACTGCCATGGTGCGCCGGGCTTCCTGCAGATGGGCCAGGGGTTCTTTGCGCAGCACTCCCACCTCTTCGAGCCGTGGCGCGAAAAGGTCGGAAAGATCTGGATCCACGCCTGCCGCGTCGCCGCCGGCGAGGTCGGCGATGAGATGTGTCGGGCGATCGCGGCGACGACCGCCTGCACGCTCTTGGTGTCGACCTATAAGCAGTACAACGTCGTCAGCATGCCGGGGCGTCCGGCCTTTCGTTACCCCTCCGGCGTGCTCGACCAGTTCGAAGGCACGGTCAAGCATTTCGGACCCGATGGCTCGCTTATCGGCGCCAAGCACTACGCGATCGGCAGGAACGCCAACACCGAATAGCGCGGCCGTGTCAGCCGGTCAGAGGCTCTTGCGAACCAGCGCCGCGCCATCAGCCAGTGCGCGCAACTTGCCGTAGGCGGTCTCGCGCGCCATCGGCGCCATGCCGCAATTGGTGCAGGGAATTATGCGCTCGGCGTCGACGAACTTCGTCGCCGCGTGGATGGTCGCGGCGACCTGCTCCGGCGTCTCGACCACGTCGCTGGCTACGTCGATGGCGCCGACCAGCACCGTCTTGGTCTTCAGCAGGCCGATCAGCTCCAGCGGCACTTTGGAGGCGGCGCACTCCAGCGAGACCTGCTGGATGCGGCTGCGGTCGAGCGCCGGGAAGACCTGCTCGTATTGCCGCCAGGACTGGCCCAGCGTCTCCTTCCACTTGATGTTGGCCTCGATGCCGTAGCCGTAGCAGATGTGCACTGCGGTGGCTGAGCGCAGGCCCTCCGAGGCGACATGCAGCGCGTCGATGCCCCACTGCACGGCCTCGTCCATGTAGACATTGAACGCCGGCTCGTCGAACTGGATCACGTCGACGCCGACAGCCTCGAGCTCGCGCGCCTCCTCGTTGAGCAGTCGGGCGAAGGCCATCGCCATGTCGACCTTGTCGCGATAGTGCTCGTTGGCCAGCGTGTCGATAATCGTCATCGGCCCGGGCAGGGTGAATTTCAGCTTGTTCGTCGTCGCCGCGCGCGCGGCCTTGGCCTCGGCCGAATGCACCGGGCCGGTGCGGCGAAGTTCGGATACCACGGTCGGGCAATCCGCCTCGTAGCGGTTGTTGCGGATGCCGATGCGCTTCTTCTTGTTGAAGTCGACGCCCTCGACGCCGACCAGGAAGCCGTGCACGAAATGCTGTCGCGCCTGCTCGCCGTCGCTGACGATATCGATGCCGCAGCGTGCCTGCTCGGCGACGGAGAGCATGGTGGCGTCGAGCTTGGCCACCGCCAGCGCCTCGCCCTCCAGCGCCCAGGGCGCCCACAGCACGCCCGGCTTCGCCAGCCAGAGCGGCTTGGGCAAGCTGCCGGCGATCGTCGTTTCAAGCATGGCGTTCCTCCCGCGGGAAACCGTAGCATGGCGGCTCCCCTCGCGCGGAGCCCGCCATGTTCGCCATCATCGCCCGGTCCCGGCCCGAAGCGCTGCCCGGCCTGACGATCGAGCGGCGCGTGCAGGCTGAGACGCCCTACGGCAGCCCGTCCTCGCCGCTGCTGTACGGCAGCTGGGGTGGCGCGCCGGTCGTCGTCCTGCCGCGCCACGGCGAGGCGCACGCCGTGCCGCCACATCGCATCAACTACCGCGCCAATATCCGCGCGCTCGCCGACGCAGGCGTCGAGGGCGTCGTCGCCATCGCCACGGTCGGCGGCATTCGCGATGGCTGGGGTCCCGGCACCCTGGTCGTGCCCGATCAGATCATCGACTACACGTCGGGCCGGCCGCTGACCTTCTTCGACGGCGAGAGCGGCGCCGTCCGGCATATCGACTTCACCTGGCCGTTCAGCGCCGCGCCGCGGCGGCGCCTGCTCGATGCGGCGCGCTCCGCAGGGGTCGCGGTGCATGATGGTGGCTGCTACGGCTGCACCAATGGCCCCAGGCTGGAGACCGCCGCCGAGATCGCCCGCATGAAGCGCGACGGTTGCGACGTGGTCGGCCAGACGGCGATGCCCGAGATCGCGCTGGCGCGCGAGCTCGATCTGCCCTACGCCGCCATCAACATCGTCGTGAACCACGCCGCCGGCCAGGGCGACAGCGCCCAGGCGATCGCCCATGACGCGCTGATCGAACACAGCCGCGCCGCGATGGCCAAGGTGGCGCGCGTGCTTGCGGCGTTCGTCGCCGAAGGACAAACCAGATAAGAGGGGGAAACCGTCATGATCACACGTCGCGCGGCGCTGGCGGGCGCCGTTGTTCTTGCGTCGTCGGGCGTCCGCGCGCAGGCCTTCCCCGCCAGGCCGCCGCGATTCGTCATCCCCTTCCCCGCCGGCGGCATCGTCGACGTCGTGGGCCGCGCGGTGGGCGAGAAACTGGCCGGGCTCCTGGGCCAGCAAGTGATCGCCGACAACCGGACCGGGGCCAATGGCGCGATCGCCACCGACATCGTCGCCAAGGCACCGGCCGACGGCTACACGTGGCTGCTCGCTACCGTCAGCCACGTCGTCACGCCGCATCTGCAGAAGGTCGACTACGATCCGGTCGGCGATTTCGCTGGCGCCGCCTATCTCTGCAACGTGCCGGCGATCGCCGTGGTGCCCGCCGCCTCGCCGTTCAAGTCGATGACCGATGTGATCGCCAAGGCCAAGGCCGAGCCGGGCAAGCTGACCTATCTCAGCCCGGGCATCGGTACCTCCATGCATCTCAACATGGAGATGGTGCGGGTGCGCACCGGCGCCGCCGTGGCCGGCGTACCCTATCGCGGCCTTCCGCCGGGCATGCCCGACCTGCTCGAAGGGCGGTTGGATTTCGCCCTGCTGCCGCCGGTGTTGGCAGGCGCGCATATCCGCGCCGGCAAGCTGCGGCCGCTGGCGGTGGCCGCCTCGCAGCGCCTGAAGTCCGTTCCCGATGTGCCGACCTTCGCCGAAGCGGGGCTGGCCGATTCGGTGGTCGAATCCTGGTACGTGACCCTGGTGCCCGCCAAGACACCGAAGGACATCGTCGCCCGCATCCACGCCGCGACCGTCGAGGCGCTGAAGGACGAAGCAGTGCAACAGAAGCTCGAAGCCGCCGGCGCCGTGCTGCCACCCGCGCCGTTGTCGCCAGCTGACGTCGACGCGCTCCTGAAACGCGAGCTGCCACGCTACGGCGAGCTGGTGAAAGCGGCGGGCATCAAGGCGGAGAGCTGATCTTTCCTTCTCTCCGCCTGCGCGGGGAGAAGGAATTCATTCAACCGTCGTCTTCGCCTTGTAGGCGCAGACATCGCGCACGACGCAGGTCGGGCAGTCGGGCTTGCGCGCCTTGCAGACGTAGCGGCCGTGCAGGATCAGCCAGTGGTGCGCGTGCTGCAGGAATTCGGCCGGCGTGCGCTTGAGCAGCTTGAGCTCGACCTCGAGCGGCGTCTTGCCCGGCGCCAGGCCGGTGCGGTTGCCGATGCGGAAGACATGCGTGTCGACGGCGATGGTCGGCTCGCCGAAGGCGATGTTGCGCACGACGTTGGCGGTCTTGCGGCCGACGCCGGGCAAGGCCTCCAGCGCCTCGCGGTCGTTGGGCACCTCGCCGCCGTGCTTGTCGATCAGGATCTTCGACAGCGCGATGACGTTCTTCGCCTTGCCGCGATAGAGGCCGATGGTCTTGATGTGGCCGATCAGCTTGGCCTCGCCCAGCGCCAGCATCTGCGCCGGCGTCTGGACGATCTTGAACAGCGCCTTGGTCGCGCGGTTGACGCCGACGTCGGTGGCCTGCGCCGAGAGCACGACGGCGACCAGCAGTTGGTAGACGTTGCCGCTTTCCAGCTCGCCCTTCGGTTCGGGCATGGCGGCGCGCAGGCGGCTGTAGAATTCGTGGATCGCGGCGGGCTTGAGCTGCGGCATGCGGGCGCGGCCTCTTGGAGTGGCGCACGCGGGGATGCGCGCCTAGTCTGGTGCCATGTCGCAGCCGGTCCCTCAAGCCGTCCATTTCGACGCCACCTTGCTGCCGCATCGCAGCCTGCCGCGCGAGGGCTTTCACGTCCTCATCGCCGCGCTGATCGCCGCCAATTTCATTCTCGGCGTGCCGATGTTCCTGCTCGGCGCCTGGCCGGTGATCGGCTTCATGGGCCTGGATATCGCGCTGGTCGTCTTCCTGTTCCGGCTGAACTACAGAAGCGGCCGGTTGTCGGAGACGCTGAGGCTGACCGACACCGACCTCGTCGTCACGCGCATCGATCCCGAGGGCGTCGTCGAGGAGTCTCGGCTGGAAGCCGCCTGGCTGCGCGTCGAGATGGACGATCCGCCGGAGCACGAGAGCCGCCTGACCTTGATCTCGCGCGGTACCCGGTTGGTCGTCGGCCGATTCCTCACGCCCGAGGAACGGCTGGAGGTCGCGAACGATCTGCGCGCCGCGCTGGCGCGCATGAAGGCGCGCCGCTTCGATCATGATTGGGCTTAAGCCAGTCCCAGCACGTCCTTCATCGTGTACAGCCCGGCCTTGCGGCCCTCGGTCCACAGCGCCGCCTTCACGGCACCATTGGCGTAGATCTCGCGGCTGAAGGCGCGATGGGTCAGCTCCAGCCGTTCGCCGATGCCGGCGTAGTGCACGGTGTGGAAGCCGACCTCGTCGCCGCCACGCAAGGTCGCGAAGCCGATCTCGCCGGCGGGCCGCGCGCCGGTATGACCATCGCGGGTCTTGCGCCAGACCTGATCGAGCTGCACCGCGCGGCCCGCCGCCGCAGCCATGCCCAGCGCCAGTGCCGTCCCCGACGGCGCGTCGATCTTGTGGCGGTGGTGCATCTCCAGGATGTCGATGTCGTAGGCCGGATCGAGCAGGCGCGCGGTCTGCTCGACCAGCGCCAGCAGGATGTTGACGCCCAGCGACATGTTGGCCGCCCACATCACGGGCACCTTGGTCGCCGCCTCGTGCACGGTCCTGGTCTGCGCCGGGTCCAGCCCTGTGGTGCCGATCACCATGCCGACGCCCTTCTGCGCGGCGATCGTCGCGTGTGCCGCCGTCGCCGCCGGCACGGTGAAGTCGATCACCACTTTGGCCGCGGCGATGCCGGCGCCCGCGTCGTCGGTGATCTTCACGCCGGCGGCGTCGATGCCGGCCAGCTCGCCGGCGTCGCGGCCCACGAGATTGCTGCGCGGCGCCTCGATCGCCGCCACCAGCCTGGCCCCCGGCGTCTTGGCGATCTGCCGCACCAGCATCTGGCCCATGCGCCCACCGGCGCCCGTGATCGCGATATCCATCGCCCCCTCCACTGTCCGTTTCCTGTTGTAACGTGTATCGCCCCGTCTCCCAAGGATTGGCACGGCCACCATGATCGCGGCGATCGTCCTGCTTCTGGTTCTCGGCGCCCTCGGCTTCGTGATCTGGTCGATGATCAGGCGTCCGCGACCGATCGTGGCGCCACGTCATGCGACGCCCGAGGAGGTCGAAGGCCGGGCGCGCGAGTTGCGCGATGAGCTCGATCGCCGGCCCTTCGGCGAGGCGCTGGCGCGCGACGTCTGGCGCAAGCTCATGGATACCGCGATCAACGAGGGCGTGATCTACGACCGTCACCGCGATTTCTGCGGCCAGGGGCTGATCCGCACCACGACCGGCGTGAAGCTGTGCGACGTGCACGATGGCGGCTACGATTTCAGCCGGCCGATCGCGGAATGGACCGACGAGGAGGCGTTCGTCGCCTTCTTCGCGCGGCAGTCCGACTATAGCTGCAGCGGCTGGGACAAGGACGAACCGGTCTTCTTCTCATCCGACAGTTGGTACCGCAACAACCAGCGCCTCACGCGCGCCGTGCTGGAACGCTTCTTGAGCGGGACGCAGCCGTGACGCAGTGGCAGCCCGCGACATGGTCGTCGACCATGCCGGTGGCCTGCATGAAGGCGTAGCAGATGGTCGAGCCGACGAAGCGGAAGCCCAGCTTCATCAGCGCCTTCGACATCGCCGCGCTCTCGGGCGTCTGCGCCGGCACGTCTTTCAACGTCTTCGGCCGCCGCACCACAGGCTTGCCGCCGGTGAACGACCACAGGAAGGCGACCGGATCCTCACGCTCGGCCAGCGCCAGCCAGGCCTTGGCGTTGCCGACCGAGGCCTCGATCTTGCCGCGATGGCGCACGATGCCGGGATCGGCGGTGAGCTTGTCGAGCTTCGCGGGCGTATAGCGCGCGATCTTCTCTGGATCGAAGCCGTCGTAGACCTTGCGGTAGTGCGCGCGCTTGCGCAGCACGGTGATCCAGCTCAAGCCGGCCTGGCAGCCTTCGAGGATCAACAGCTCGAACAGCGCGTTGGGGTCACGGTGCGGGCGGCCCCATTCGTCGTCGTGATAGGCGCGGTAGAGCGGATCGTCGCTCACCCAGCCGCAGCGCGGCTTGCCGTCGTCGAACGTGACGACATTGTGCGTCCAGACCATGACGGACGATGCGGCGCTGGGCGGCGATCCGTCAAGCCGACGCGATCAGTCGTCGCCGCCGAACATCTCCTTCACCTTGTTGAAGAAGCCCTCGGATTCGGGTGACGTGCTGCCGTCCTTGCCGGCGGCCTCGAATTCCTTGAGCAGCTCCTTCTGCCGGGCGGTGAGGTTGACCGGCGTCTCGACCACGGTCTCGATGTAGAGGTCGCCCTTCTGGGTCGAGCGCAGCACCGGCATGCCCTTGCCGCGCAGGCGGAACTGGTGGCTCGACTGGGTGCCGGCGGGGATCGAGATGCGCGCGGTCTTGCCGTCGAGGGTAGGCACCTCGATGTGCCCGCCCAGCGAGGCGGTGACCATGCTGATCGGCGCGCGGCACAGCAGGTCGGCGCCGTCGCGCTCGAACATCTTGTGCTTGCGCACGCTGAGGAAGACATAGAGATCGCCCGGCGGGCCGCCGCGCGCGCCGGCCTCGCCTTCGCCGCTCAGACGAATGCGCGTGCCGTCCTCGACGCCGGGCGGAATCTTGACCTGCAAGGTCTTGTCCTTGCGCACGCGGCCGGCGCCGTTGCAGGCGCGGCACGGCTTCTCGATCTTCTGGCCGGCGCCGTGGCAGGTCGGGCAGGTGCGCTCGACGGTAAAGAACCCCTGCTGCATGCGCACGCGACCGCGGCCCTGACAGGTCGGGCAGGTCACCGGCTTGGAGCCCGGCTCCGCGCCGCTGCCTTGGCAGGCCTCGCAGGTCACCGAGCTGGGCGCGCGGACATTGGCCTCGGCGCCCGCATAGGCTTCTTCGAGCGAGATCTCGAGATTGTAACGCAGGTCGGCGCCGCGGCCCGGCCCATTGCGCTGGCCGGCGCCCATGTTGCCGAACATCTGCTCGAAGATGTCGGCAAAGCCGCCGGTGAATTCGAAACCGCCGGGCCCGCCGCCGGGGCCGCCCGGACCGTTGGAATTGCCGTCGAAGGCCGCCGGGCCGTAGCGGTCGTAGGCGGCGCGCTTCTGATCGTCCTTCAGGACGTCGTAGGCGTGGTTGATCTCTTTGAACTTCTTCTCGGCTTCCTTGTCGCCCGGATTGCGGTCCGGGTGGTATTTCATCGCCAGCTTGCGGTAGGCCTTCTTCAGGTCGTCCGCGCTGGCGGTCCGGCTGGCGCCGAGCAGTTCGTAGTAGTCCTGAGCCATCACGCCCATCCGGAGCGGCTATCCGGCGCCCCTTCCCCAAGGTCCGCAACACGCGAACGCCCCCACCCGGCGCGGATAGCACGGATGGGGGCGTCGATCACGTCCGGTCGCCTTAGCCGCCCGAGCCGGTCTTCTTGTTCTTGGCGTCGGTGACGTCGGTAAAATCGGCGTCGACCACCTTGTCGTCCTTGTTGGCCGCAGCGCCCGGGCCGGCCGCGCTCTGGGCGCCCGGCGCCGCCTGCGGGTCGGCCTCCTGCGCCTTGTACATCGCCTCGCCCAGCTTCATGGCGGCCTGCGCCAGCGCGTTGGTCTTCTCCTTGATGGCCTCGACGTCCTCGCCAGCCAGCACGCTCTTGAGCGACTCCAGCGCGCCTTCGATCGCCGCCTTGTCGGTCGCCGGCACCTTCTCGCCGTGCTCGGCGAGGTTCTTCGCAGTGGCGTGCACCAGGCCCTCGCCCTGGTTGCGCGCGTCGACCAGCTCGCGCTTCTTCTTGTCCTCGGTGGCGTGCTGCTCGGCGTCCTTGACCATCTTCTGGATCTCGGCCTCGGACAGGCCACCGGACGCCTGGATGCGGATCTGCTGTTCCTTGGACGTCGCCTTGTCCTTGGCCGTGACCGAGACGATGCCGTTGGCGTCGATGTCGAAGGTGACCTCGACCTGCGGCACGCCGCGCGGCGCCGGCGGGATGCCGACCAGGTCGAACTGGCCCAGCAGCTTGTTGTCCGAGGCCATCTCGCGCTCGCCCTGGAAGACGCGGATGGTCACCGCCGTCTGGTTGTCGTCGGCGGTCGAGAAGATCTGGCTCTTCTTGGTCGGGATCGTGGTGTTGCGCTCGATCAGGCGGGTGAACACGCCGCCCAGTGTCTCGATGCCCAGCGACAGCGGCGTGACGTCGAGCAGCAGGACGTCCTTGACCTCGCCCTTGAGCACCGCGCCCTGCACGCCCGCGCCGATCGCCACGACCTCGTCGGGGTTGACGTTGCGCGCCGGGTCCTTGCCGAAGAACTGCTTCACGGTGTCGATCACCTTGGGCATGCGCGTCATGCCGCCGACCAGGATGACCTCGTCGATCTGGCCCGCCGTCACGCCGGCGTCGCGCATCGCGGCGCGGCACGGCTCAAGGGTGCGCTGCACCAGATCGTCGACCAGCGCCTCGAGCTTGGCGCGCGAGAGCTTCATCACGAGGTGCTTCGGGCCGGACGCGTCGGCGGTGATGAAGGGCAGGTTGATCTCGGTCTCCTTGCTGTTGGAGAGCTCGATCTTGGCCTTCTCGGCCGCTTCCTTCAGGCGCTGCAGCGCGAGCTTGTCGCCGCGCAGGTCGATGCCCTGGTCTTTCTTGAACTCGTCGGAGAGGTAGTTGATGACGCGCTGGTCGAAGTCCTCGCCGCCCAGGAAGGTGTCGCCGTTGGTCGCCTTGACCTCGAAGACGCCGTCGCCGATCTCCAGCACGGAAATGTCGAAGGTGCCGCCGCCCAGATCGTAGACCGCGATCAGGCCGGTCTTCTTCTTGTCCATGCCATAGGCCAGCGCCGCCGCCGTCGGCTCGTTGATGATGCGCAGCACGTCGAGGCCGGCGATGCGGCCGGCGTCCTTGGTCGCCTGGCGCTGGGCGTCGTTGAAGTAGGCCGGCACGGTGACCACGGCCTGGGTGACGGTCTCGCCGAGATACGATTCGGCCGTCTCCTTCATCTTCATCAGGATGAAGGCGGAGATCTGGCTTGGGCTGAACTGCTTGCCGTCGACCTCGACCCAGGCGTCGCCGTTCGAGGCCTTGACGATCTTGTAGGGCGCCAGGCCGATTTCCTTCTGGACCATCGGGTCCTCGAAGCGGCGGCCGATCAGGCGCTTGACGGCATAGAGCGTCTTGGTCGGGTTGGTCACCGCCTGGCGCTTGGCCGACTGGCCGACCAGCCGCTCACCGGAATCGGCGAAAGCGACCATCGAGGGGGTGGTGCGGGCGCCCTCGGAGTTCTCGATCACCCGGGGGTCGCTGCCCTCCATGATGGCGACGCAGGAATTGGTCGTCCCGAGATCGATGCCAATGACTTTAGCCATGATGCCTTGCCTCTCTTGTCAGCGGCGGGATCCGTTCGGCCCTGACGGCACCGGGACGTCCCCCCTGGAGTTCGAAAATGGATTGAGCGGCGAAAAGCCGCGCTTGCCAAAGGGCTATATAGTGCGTCCGGATACCCCTGCAACGGCTCGCCAGGCGGCGGCATACGGCATTTTTGCGACGGGCCCATGTGTCGCGGGCGCGATGCTATGGTTTTCCATGGCGGCCGCTACTTGGTCGACGGCGGCGCCTCGGCCGCGGTCGCCGACGGCCCGCCGGTGGCAACCACCACCATGGCTGCGCGCAGTAGCCTATCGTTGATCACATAGCCGTCCTGGTAGACCTGGGCCACGGTGTTGTTGGGCCGCGACGGATCGGGGATTTGGGCCACCGCTTGGTGCAGGTTGGGATCGAACGGCTTGTCCTGGGCGTCGATCTTCTTGACGCCGTTGCGCTCCAGCACCGCCTGCAGCTCGCGCTGGGTGGCCTCGACGCCCTGCACCACGCCTTTCAGCCGATCGTCCAGCCCCTCGCCGCCCGGCGGCAGGGCCTGCAAGGCGCGACCGAGATTGTCGCCCACCGACAGCACGTCCTTGGCGAAGCGGGTGACGGCGAATTTGTGCGCTTCCTCGACGTCGAGCTTGGCCCGGCGACGGGCGTTCTGGGCGTCGGCGACGGCGCGGATCCACTGGTCCTTGGCCTCGGCGAGCTGCGCCTCGAGCTCGGCGATCCTGGCCTCGGCGGCCTCCTTGATCACGGTCGCCGGATCGGCCTGCTCGGCGCGCGGCGGCTCGGGGATGTCGAGGCTGAATTCCGGCTCCGGCGCTCCCGGGTCGTCGGGAAACAGCTTATGGGAGGCGGGATCGGACGGCATGATGGGGCGGGCCATGCGGGATTGAAATGGCGACGGCGAGACATTGTGCCTCGCCGTCTGACCGCCTTGACTTAGGGGGTCGCCCGCCCGGGGTCAACCCGGCGCCACCGGATTAGCCGACGAGGCGACCGACGACCTTCGCGGTGTAGTCGACCAGCGGGATGATGCGGGCGTAGTTCATGCGCGTGGGGCCGACCACGGCGATGGCGCCGACGATCTTCTCGCGCTCGCCGCGCAGCGGCGAGACGATCACCGAGCAGCCGGTATTGGCGAACAGCGGATTGTCGGCGCCGATGAAGATCTGCACGCCCTGGCCACCGCCGGCGAGGTCGAGCAGGCGCACGAAGCTCTCGCCGCGCTCCAGCGATTCGAACAAACGGCGGATGTTCTCGAGATCGGCCAGCGCCGTGACGTCCTCGAGCAGACGCGCCTGGCCGCGCACGATCAGCGAGGAGCCCGGCCCGCCACCCCAGGTCGCCAACCCGGCTTCGACCACGCGTTGGGTCAGCGTGTCGAGCTGGGCGCGCTGGCTGGCGAGCTCGGCGGCGATCTCCTCCTTCGCCTCGTCGAAAGTGCGGCCGATCAGGCGCGCGGACAGGTAGTTCGCCGCCTCGACCAGGGCCGAGGGCGAAAGCCCCAAAGGCAGCTCGATCAGCCGGTTCTCGACCGTGCCGTTCTGGGTTACCAGCACGACCAGCGCCCGGCCCGGACCCAGCGCCACGAACTCGATGTGCTTGAGCGGCTGCTCGCTGCGCGGCGCCACCACCATGCTGGCGCAGCGCGACAGGCCCGACAGCAGCGTGCTGGCCTGTTCCAGCACCTCCTGGACGCTGCGGCCATTGCCGGCGCAGCGCGCCTCGATGCCGGCGCGCTCGTCTTCGCTCAGCACGCCGACTTCCAGCAGGCCATCGACGAACAGGCGCAGCCCCGCCTCGGTCGGCACCCGGCCGGCCGAGGTGTGCGGCGCGAACAACAGGCCGGATTCCTGGAGATCGGCCATCACGTTGCGGATGGTCGCCGGCGACAGATGCTCGGTCAGCCGGCGCGTCAACGTGCGCGAGCCCACCGGCTCGCCGGTCTCGACATAGGATTCGACGATGCGGCGAAAGACTTCGCGCGCGCGATCGTTGAGCTCGGCGACGGGCGCCGCGGCGCCGACGAGGGGTCGGCTCGCCGCCGGCCGGGGCACCGGCTCGAGCCGCGTGATGGGCCGTTGCATGCGACGAATCTAGGGACCGTGTCCGATAGCGTCAACGCCGGGCCGGTGCGAGAATGGCGACCATGGACGACCGGGTCATCGACGCCCCGCCGGCGCGTCAGGTGTTCCACGCCGACCCGCTGGCGGCGGCCATCGTGCCGTTGCTCTTCGCGCTGATCGGCGGCGGCGCGATCTGGCTCACCGAGGGCCGCGTCTACGCCCAGTGGGTCTGTATCGGCATCGCCGTCTTCGCCGTCATTGACCAGGTCCAGCTGCGCTTGCGCCCGCCGCTCGAGATCGAGGGCGATCAGGTCACGGTCCGGCCGCGTCGCGGCGGCGCGACGCGCCTCGCCGGCAAGGCGATCGGCGCGGTCGAGCCGCGCTCGCACGGCATCTTCGGAAGCGGTGTCGTCATGACGCCCGGGCCGGATGCGCACGGGCGCGCGACCCCCGAGATTTTCGTCGGCCCCTTGCGCGACCCGGCCGGCGCGTCGCGCGCGCTGGACCGTCTGCGTCGGACGGACGGGCGATGATCGGGCCTAGCCGTTGCCGCCGCTCGCCTTGATCCGGCGCAGCTCCACGCCCAGCTGGGCGAGAATGCTGGTCCGCCGCTCGATCTGCGCCTTGACGACGGCCTCGTTGCTGGCCTCGCGCCAGAACGCGCGCGACACAAGGTGGGCGAGACTTTCGTTGATATAGACCGGATAGAACCATCCCAGCGTCTGGTCGCTGGCATAGCTCAACTGCGTCAGGTCATGGAGGCGGAAACCCGACGCCACCAGTTCCGCGTTGATCGCCTGGAAATCGTCGAGATCGGCCTCGCAGATCACGACATGGGTCTTGCCCAGAACGTCACGCGCGCCACGCAGCGCCTGGACCTCGGCGCCCTGGATATCGAGCTTCAGCAGATAGGGTGGCTTCAGGTCGAGTTCGCGCGCGAGATCGTCGAGACGAATCGCCGGCACCGTCCGTTGGCCGCTCGTCATGCCGTTGAGTCGCTGCCAATATGGATCGCCGCTGCCGCGCAGCGAGCTCCAGTACGGGTGGGCCGCGAGGGTTATCGTCACCTCGCCCGGCTGGTCGGAGACGGCGGCGATTCGGTAGTGGCCACCCAGCGTCTCCTTGACCAGCTTCAGCGACGGCTCGTAAAGCGCGTTGGCGTCGATGTTGACGGGCACGCCGCCGGCGAACAATGGGCGGTGCTGCACGAAGAAGTGGCCGTCCGCGCAGCCCAGGTCGATGACGGTGGCGTATCGCACGCCCTTGCGGGCCAGCAGCGCCAATGTCGCGGAGAAGGTCGCTCTGTCCTGCGCCATCCGATTTTCTCGTGTCGCGTTTCGCCGGGCCATGATAGCAGGCTCGCCAAACCCGCCCAGAGCCCCATGTCCATCCGACCGTCCGGCCGCGCACCCGACCAATTGCGCACCATCGAGCTGATCCCTGGATTCTCGCGCCACGCCGAGGGTTCCTGCCTGGCCAAGTTCGGCGACACCCACGTGCTGTGCACCGCCTCGGTCGAGGAGCGCGTGCCGCCGTGGATGCGGGGCAGCGGCCGCGGCTGGGTGACGGCAGAGTACGGCATGCTGCCGCGCTCGACCCACACGCGCACCGACCGCGAGGCGGCGCGCGGCAAGCAGTCGGGCCGCACGCAGGAAATCCAGCGCCTGATCGGCCGCGCGCTGCGCGCCGTCGTCGACCTCGAGGCGATGGGCGAGATCCAGGTCAAGATCGACTGCGACGTTCTGCAGGCCGATGGCGGCACGCGCACCGCCAGCGTCACCGGTTCGTGGGTCGCGCTGGCGATCGCCATGAAGGGGCTGCAGAAGGCCGGCAAGCTGAAGAAGTCGCCGATCACCAGCCAGGTCGCGGCGATCTCCTGCGGCGTCTACAGCGGCACCCCGGTGCTCGATCTCGACTATCCCGAGGATTCGGCGGCGCAGGCCGACGCCAACTTCGTGCTGACCGCCGCCGGCGGCCTGGTCGAGGTGCAGGGCACGGCGGAGAAAGATCCCTTCAGCGAAGCCGAGTTCCTCGCTTTGCTGGCGCTGGCCAAGCGCGGCATCGCCGAGCTCTGCGTCCATCAGCGCGCCGCGCTGGAGCGCGGCTGAGGCCCGGCCAATGACGCCGCGCCGCTTCAGCGGACCGACGCTGGTGGTGGCCACGCACAACCGCGGCAAGGCGGCGGAGATCGGCACCATGCTGGCGCCCTTCGGCGTGCGGGTGCTCTCGCATGCCGAGCTTGGCCTGGCGGTGCCCGAGGAAACCGGCGCGACATTTCTGGAGAACGCCGAGCTGAAAGCGCGCGCGGCAGCGGCGGCCACCAACCTGCCGTCGCTCGGTGACGATTCGGGCCTGGCGGTGCACGCGCTGGACGGCGAGCCCGGGCTGCACACCGCCGACTGGGAAGGCCCGAATCGCGACGCGATGACCGGCATGGCGCGCATCCAGCGCGAGCTCGCCCAACGCGGCGTGCCCGATACCGCCGCGGCGCGCGCCGCCACGTTCAACTGCGCGCTGGCCCTGGCGTGGCCCGATGGCCATGTCGAGAGCGTGCTGGGACAGATGCGCGGTACAATCGTCTGGCCGCCGCGCGGCGAGAACGGCCACGGGTACGATCCGACTTTCCAGCCCGATGGCTGGACGATCACCTGCGGCGAGATGGATCCCGAGATGAAGAACCGCATCAGCCATCGCGCCGACGCTTTCGCCAGGCTCGTGGCGCGGTGCTTTCGATGAACGAGACGGGGCGCCAGTTCGGCGTTTACGTGCATTGGCCGTTCTGCGTCTCGAAGTGTCCCTATTGCGACTTCAACAGCCATGTTCGCGAAGGCGTCGACCAGGCGCGCTGGCGCGAGGCTTTGGTCGCCGAGCTCAGGCACTACGCGGCGAGTACGCCGGGCCGCGTTGTCGACAGCGTCTTCTTCGGTGGCGGCACACCCTCGCTGATGCCGCCCGCGACGATCGCCGCGGTGATCGGCGCGATCCGCGACCTGTGGCCCGTCGCCGACGATGTCGAGGTCACCATGGAGGCCAACCCGACCTCGGTCGAGGCAGCGCGCTTCCAGGCCGCGCGCGCGGCCGGCGTCAATCGCGTGTCGCTGGGCGTCCAGGCGCTCGACGCCGATGCGCTGCGCTTCCTCGGGCGCGCTCATTCGGTCGACGAGGCGCTGGCGGCGATCGACACGGCGCGCGTCACCTTCGCGCGCCATTCCTTCGACCTGATCTATGCGCGGCCGGGACAGACGCCGGCGGCGTGGCGTGCCGAGCTGGCGCGCGCGCTCGATCTGGCCGGCGAGCATCTCTCGCTCTATCAGCTCACTTTGGAGCGTGGCACGCGATTCTGGCAGGACCACGCGCGCGGTGGCTTCGTCATGCCCGATGAAGACACGGCCGCGACCTTGTACGAGGAGACCAACGCGCTGATGACAGCGCGCGGCCTGCCGGCTTACGAGATCTCGAACTACGCGCGCGCGGGCGCGGCCTGCCGCCACAACCTGATCTACTGGCGCTACGAGGACTACATCGGCGTCGGACCGGGCGCGCACGGCCGCTTCGCCGTCGACGGCGCCGCGCGCTTACGCGGCAAGCGCGCGACGCGGCAGGCGAGCGGGCCGGAGGCTTGGCTGGAGCAGGTCGAGTCGCGAGGTCACGCGACGGCCGAGGATCGTGTCATCGGCGCCGACGAGATGCCGGGCGAGGCTCTGATGATGGGGCTGCGCCTGGTCGAGGGTATCGATCGGCGACGCTTTCGCGCGCTCACCGGCCGCGATGCCGCCGATGTCGTCGATGCGCGGGCGCTCTCGGCGTTGATCCGGGGCGGATTTCTGACTCTCGACGATGATCGCCTGCGGGCGACCGAGGCCGGGCGCCAGCGCCTCGACGCCGTGCTGGCGCGTCTGCTGCGCTAGACCAAGATCCGGCCAGGTTGAGATTCCTGTCATCTCGAGCGCAGTGAGGGGTCCAGGCTGCTTGCGCAGATCCCTCGCTGCGCTCGGGATGACAGCGCAGACATCGCGCACAAAAAAAGAGAGCGGGCCGAAGCCCGCTCTCCGATATCCGTCTGGACGTCGCTGCGACTAGAAGCGCAGCTCGGTGCCGATCAGGAAGTTCCAGCTGTCGGTGCGCTCGGACTGGTTCTGGCCCGAGGCCGCTTCGTACTGGAAGCCGGCGATCAGCTTGATGCCCGGCCCGATGGCGTAGGTGCCGCCGAGCATGAACAGGTGAACCTGGTCGGTACCGGCCGCACCGCCCGTGCCCGCCAGCGCGTCTAGGCTCTCGCGACGGGTACCGCCGAAGTACGTGAAGCTCGCCGCCCACGGACCGGTCTCGTACATGATGCCGGCCGTCCAGAACAGGTTCTCGTTGCCGGCGATCAGGCCGTTGTTGTCCCAGCCGAAGCTGCCGCCGAGGGTGAACCCGGCATAGCTCAGCTGCAGACCGCCACCCAGCGCTTGGTAGCTGCGCTGCCGGCCGCTGTTGACAGCGCCGGCATCGTAGGCCGCGAAGTCCCAGCCGAACGACGCCGCGACGCCGAGGCCGCCGAACTTGTTGACGTAGTTCCCGGCGAGCGACACGCCGTTGACGTAGGCGTTCTGCCCATGGGTACAGAACGGCGCGTTGCCGCCGCCGCCGAGGAAGCCGCAAGTCCCCGCCGAGCTCGCCTGGGCGAAGTTCGCGGCGCCGCCGTTGGCGCTGATGTGCGGCGTATACGACACGCCGAGCTGCAGGCCGAAGAAGCGCGGCGTGAAGTAGTTCAGGCGGTTCGCATCGACACCGAACGTGCCGATCGAGCCCGCGTAGGCGTGCAGGCCGCCGTTCGCGCCCGTGCCCGTCGCCGAGCCCGAAGCGAAGTTGAACTGCGTCGCACCAAAGCCCGGCAGGGCGTTCGGTGCGCCGTAGAACATGCGGTAGGCGACGACGTCGATGCCGCCGGCCTCGATGCGGCCCCAGCTGCCGAACGCGAAGATGAACTCTTCGTCGACCTGGTCCGAAGTGTTCGAGGACTGGCCAGCCTGCGCCCAACCCTCGAGCTCGATGCGCACACCGACGGTGGTGCCGTTGTCGAGCTTGGTCTGGCCGATGAACCAGATCTCGCCTTCGTAGCGATAGTTCGGGGTGCGGTAGTTGACGCCGGACACGCCCGGCACTCCGATCCCGCCGAACTTACCGGCGGAGAAGTACTGCTGCATGTAGCCGCCGACACCAATCTTGATGGGATCGGCCGCCATCGCCGGTACGGCCGCGAGGCCGCCTGCGATCAAAGCGGTCGTCCCCAGGAGGACTTTCTTCATTTCTCCCTCTCTCTCTGCTGCGTCTCGCGATCAGGACCGACGGCGACCGGTTTTAGAAGGGCTAGCCACACAACTCGGCCAAAACCGCTCCTGCCACTCGACGGGCCATGGCGGATTAAACTCGGCGCCTTATCAGGGGTCAAGAAACCAAAGCCGTATGAACCGATTCGGTCCCGGGGTGTGGCAGGAACGCCACAAATCGGCCGCCTTGGCGCCCCGCTCCAACCACACCCCTGATCGTCAATATATTGAGCAAGACCTATGAGTGACGCTATATATAGTATGTTTAGCAAAAGCATTATTTGCTATCACATTGAAATTATTGCGTTTTCTATCACCGCCTTCGCCGCGTGCCGCGTCGACACCCCCGTTCCGTGTCCGTGACTTGTTCCCGGGGGCGGACTTCCCCTATAACTCGGTCTCGGCGCTCCGGCGGGCCCACGAGCCGCCGCGCCGCCACAGGGAGCCGCTCGCAATGTTCAGAGGCCATCGTCGCCCGATCCGGGGCGGTCTGCGCGTTGCCTCCATCATCCTCATCGCCGGATTGTCGGTCGGGTTGGCAAGCTGCAGCGGCGACGACACGGCGCTGCCCGACCAGCTCACCCGCCCGAAGCAGGACCGCGGCCTGGGTATTGGCGGTGGCCGGCAGGAAGGCGTCGGCCTGTTCGGCCCCGGCGGCCTGTTCGGCTCGCGCGAGGAGAAGAGCAAGGGGCTGAACGAGCCGGGAATCGCCGTCAACGCCTTCCTGTGGCGCGCCTCGCTCGACGTGATCATCGACAACAAGTGGCCGATCGCGTCGGCCGACCCGTTCGGTGGGTTGATCATCACCGACTGGTTCCAGTTCACCGAGTCGCCCAACGAGCGGCTGAAGCTGCAGGTGCTGATCCTCGACCGCGATCTGCGGGCCGACGCCATCCGCGCGTCGATCATCCGCCAGCAGCAGGCGGGCGGTCGCGGCTGGGTCGACGCGCCTGTCGACCCCAAGACCGCCTTCGAGTTCGAGAACGCGATTCTCACCCGCGCCCGCCAGCTGCGCATCGCCGCCCGGGGCAACTGAGCGAGCGGCGACCAGCCGGGCAATCGAGTTGACAATCGCGCGGCGGGCCTTAGCTTGCCCGCCCATGATGATCGGACGTCGACCTCTCCTTCGACTTATCGCCGCCGGCCACTGAGGCCGGTCGGGCGCTCGCGCCCTGTGGTCCCGTCGCCGAGTTCTCATCAGGTCCGATCATGTCCTCCAGCCAATCCCCCGTGCGCTACAATTTCCGCGAGACCGAGTCCAAGTGGCAGAAGGCCTGGGACGAACGCGGCACCTTCCGCGCGAAGATGGATCGCGCCAAGCCG
>Ga0194116_10000297_pt1 | contig 96224 bp, 105 predicted proteins | sample TA2MahsurfametaG_4_FD_148617 | JGI IMG/M metagenome (GOLD analysis project Ga0194116, IMG submission 148617) | Freshwater microbial communities from Lake Tanganyika, Tanzania - TA2015008 Mahale S9 surface | ecosystem: Environmental > Aquatic > Freshwater > Lake | place: Tanzania: Lake...
GCGGACGGAGGCGACGAGCTTTCGCTTCAGTGGTGCGAACCTTGCCGTTTTCAAATAGTTGTTCTGCGAGTGTGCGCAGTAACAACTTTTCATGTGCTGGGCCGCTTCCAAGTCGCGGTCCGCGGGAAGGTCTAGGCATGGCTGCTCCTTACGCTTGCTCATCAACGAGATTCTCGTCGATGCCATAGTTCTGGTGCTTAGTTGGATCAAAGCCAACAGGTGAATCCTTAAGTTGAAGACCCATTGAAATAATCTTCGTCTTAACTTCATCGATTGATTTAGAACCAAAGTTACGGATATCAAGTAGATCTGCTTCGCTACGTGAGAGAAGTTCACCAACAGTATGGATTCCTTCGCGCTTCAAGCAGTTATAAGAGCGAACTGTTAGATCAAGATCTTCAATTGGAAGCGCAAGATCAGCAGCCAGGGCAGCATCGTGTACAGATGGTCCAAGATCAATTCCTTCAGCTGCGTAATTAAGTTCGTGAGCTAGTCCGAATAGTTCAACCAGCGTCTTACCGGCTGATGCCATTGCATCACGTGGGCTCATCGACTTCTTGGTTTCGACATCGAGAATCAAGCGATCGAAGTCGGTGCGCTGTTCCACACGAGTCGCTTCAACCTTATAGGTAACGCGAAGGACTGGGGAATAGATGGAATCGACTGGGATTCTTCCGATTTCTGCGCCGACTTGCTTGTTCTGGACTGCAGTTACATAACCGCGGCCACGCTCAATTGTTAATTCAATCTCGACATTAGCTTTGCTGTTAAGCGTTGCGATGTTGAGATCTGGATTATGTACTTCTACTCCCGCAGGAACTGCGACATCTTTACCGGTGATGGTTCCAGAACCGTTCTTACGGATGTAAGCGATTACTGGATCATCGTTCTCGGATGAGAGTACGAGATTCTTTATATTGAGGACGATATCGGTCAGGTCCTCTTTAACTCCTTCGAGAGTTGTGAACTCGTGAAGGGCGCCGGCGACTCGGATGCTGGTTACAGCAGCTCCCGGAATTGATGAGAGCAGAGTGCGGCGAAGTGAGTTGCCAAGGGTGTAACCAAAACCTGGCTCTAGCGGTTCCATAATGAACCTTGAACGGTTCTCGTTTACTACTTCTTCGGATAGTACGGGGCGCTGTGCAATTAGCACTTCTTTCCTCCATTATCTTGAGAGATCCGCTATTTGATCTCTCGGTCGTTACTTATATGAAGTTGTGGGTGAAGTTATCACTTCGAATAGAGCTCAACGATTAGTTGTTCTTGGACCTGGGTATCGATGATTGATCGATTTGGTAGCGAGTGAACGAGAATCCGCATCTGGGATGGGACAACTTCGAGCCATGCTGGAACCGACTTCTCACCATATTCAGCGCTGGCAACGATGAATGGAGTTAGGTCTTGTGACTTTGCACGAACATCAACGATGTCGCACGGGTTAACACGGAAGGATGGAATATCCACCTTCGTGCCATTTACCAAGATATGTCCGTGACGAACTAATTGACGTGCCATATCGCGGCTCTTGGCAAAGCCCGCGCGATAAATCACGTTATCAAGGCGAGACTCAAGCAAGATAAGAAGGTTTTCACCGGTCTTACCTGCAAGGCGTGTTGCCTCGGTGTAGTAGTTACGAAACTGTTTTTCGAGAACTCCGTAGATACGTGCGCATTTCTGCTTCTCACGCATCTGGAGTAAATACTCTGATTCCTTAGAACGTCCACGACCATGTTGTCCTGGTGGATATGGACGAGACTCAATCGGACACTTTGGTCCATCGCACTTCGAGCCTTTAAGGAATAACTTCACTTTCTCGCGACGACAGCGCTTGCAATCTGCTCCAATATAACGGGCCATGAGTTCCTCCTCCTTATACTCGACGTGGTTTCGGTGGACGGCAGCCGTTGTGGGCTAGCGGAGTCATATCTGCGATCGCGCCAACCTCTAGACCTGCTGCTTGTAGTGAACGAATTGCAGTCTCTCGTCCTGAGCCTGGGCCCTTGACGAAGACATCTACTTTCTTAACGCCATGTTCCTGTGCTTTCCTAGCCGCAGCTTCAGCAGCAAGTTGCGCAGCGAATGGCGTCGATTTACGTGATCCTTTAAAACCAACTTGTCCGGATGAAGCCCAAGCAAGGACGCCACCGGATGGATCGGTAATTGAAACAATCGTGTTGTTAAAAGTGCTCTTTATATAGGCATGGCCGAAAGCAACGTTCTTCTTCTCTTTCTTACGTGGCTTTGCTTTCGCCTTTGGTGCGGCGGCAGCTGCGGCGGCTGGTTTAGCTTTAGGGGCGGCCATTACTTGGTCTCCTTCTTCTTACCAGCAATTGCAACGCGTGGTCCCTTGCGGGTGCGTGCATTGGTATGTGTGCGCTGACCGCGAACAGGTAAACCTTTGCGGTGGCGAATTCCTTGGTAGCACTGAATATCGACTTTGCGTCGGATATTTGTTGCGATCTCACGGCGGAGATCACCTTCGATCTTGTAATTTGCTTCGATATATTCACGAAGCTTGATGAGATCGGGTTCTTGTAGATCTTTAACTCGGATATCCGGAGAGACGCCGGTCGCAAGAAGCGTTGCTTTTGCGCGGGTCTCACCAATACCGAAGATGTATTGGAGCGCGACCTCAAGCCGTTTTTCACGAGGCAGATCGACGCCAACGAGACGTGCCATCTATTGCTCTTTCCATAATCTGAAAGTCCTCCGCAACGCTTCCGGATTAACCGGCTCCCGCTTTCAGTCAGGAGGTCGATCACTTTCGTGATCGTTGCGCCACGCGTATTTTTTCTAACCCTGCCGTTGTTTGTGTCGAAGGTTGTCGCAGATCACCATAACGCGACCATTACGACGAATGACTTTGCACTTGTCGCAAATCTTCTTCACGCTTGGTTTGACCTTCACGTCTTACTCCCTACTTGTACCGGTAAATGATTCGACCTCTGGTGAGATCGTATGGACTAAGTTCCACAATCACACGATCTTCCGGAAGTATGCGAATGTAGTTCTGTCGCATCTTCCCGCTGATATGTGCGAGGACCTTATGTCCATTTGTGAGCTCAACGCGAAACATCGCATTTGGTAAAGCTTCAGCAACAGTGCCTTCAATTTCAATCGCACCGTCTTTTTTTGCCAAGCCGTTACCTCGTTCGTTTTTTCGATTAAGCCCTCATTTGGGCAGAGAGGGATTCTAGGAGGGGGGTCGAGAAAAGGGAAATTCGGGTCTAGATCAGGGGGCTAATCGCGATACCAAAGGGGGCGAGCCGGGCCGCACCGCCATCTTCTTCTGTTAAGACAAAGGGTTTCCCATCTGGGGCGATGCAATAGCTATTTTCAAAGTGGGAGCTCCGCGATTGATCGACAGTTGCAACAGTCCAATTATCCGAGAGAACTCTGGTGCGTTCTGAGCCAAGGGCGATCATTGGTTCGATTGCGAATACCATTCCGGGTTCAATCTTGGGACCATTTCCAGGCTTTCCATAATTCAATATATGTGGCTCCATATGCATGGCAGTTCCAATTCCATGACCGCCATATTCGCGCAATATTCCATAATTACCTTGAGAAGTTACATATTTTTCAATGGCGTGGCCGATATCAGATAAGCGAGCGCCATTCACACCGGCTGCGATTCCATGCCACATAGATTCTTCACAGACATCGAGCATTTTTTGCGTGGCGGTATCAACGGGATCAACAATCATCGTAAATGCCGCATCGCCATGCCAACCATTGATAATGGCGCCGCAATCAATCGAAACTACATCACCAGGCATAATCATTCGCTCCCCTGGAATTCCATGAACAATCTCATCATTTATAGAGACGCAGATTGTTGCTGGAAAACCGTGATAACCCTTGAAGTTAGAGGTTCCACCACCGCGCTTAATATTGGCTTCAGCTACAGCATCGAGCGCGCTAGTTGTAATTCCAGCTTTGATTTGAGAGCGGACTAATTCGAGAGTACTTCGAACTAAGAGACCTGCTTTTCGCATGATCTTTAGTTGATCCAAACTCTTTATCTGGATCGCCATTGCTTATGCCTTTGTGGAGAGAGCGCGGATTACATTCTCAGTTATCGAAGAGACTTCGCCGATAGCTGCGACGGTAATTAGTAGCCCAACTCGCTTGTAGAAATCAATTATCGGAGCGGTCTGTTCGCCATACACTTCTAACCTTCTTGCAATTACCGATTCTTTATCGTCATCTCGCTGATAAATCTCGCCGCCACAGGAAACGCATTTACCTATATCGCCAGCAAAAACTTTTCCGCAACCACGACAGGTTCGCCTAGAAGATAAGCGTTTGATAATTTCATTGTTATCAATAGCAAACTCAACTACCGCATCAAGCGGAGCTTGCCGCTCCATTAAGAAATGGCGTAAAACTTCAGCTTGAGCCACATTTCTGGGAAAGCCATCGAGTAAGAAACCAGATTCGCTCTGTAACCGATCCTTAACCATCTCATTAGTTACCGAATCTGGAACTAATTCACCTTTATCCATAAAGCCTTTGGTTTGTAGGCCAAGCAATGTTCCAGATTTAAGGTTGGCGCGAAAGATATCTCCGGTTGAGATATGTGGAATCTGATAGTGCTCTGCAAGGAGCGAGGCCTGTGTTCCCTTGCCGGCACCTGGCGGTCCGACCAGGACGAGACGCATTAGCGGAGGAATCCCTCGTATGAGCGTTGTTGTAACTGGCTCTCGATCTGTTTTGCAGTATCAAGTCCAACGCCGACCACAATCAGAATTGCAGTTCCGCCAAACGGGAACTGTTGTGATGCGCCGAAGAGAACTAGAGCGATAATTGGAATAATTGCGACTAGCGCTAGGTAAAGCGATCCAGGCGCGGTAATGCGTGAGAGAACATATTGGAGATAATCGCTAGTTGGTTTTCCAGCGCGAATACCTGGGATAAAACCGCCGTACTTTCGCATATTCTCAGCAGTTTCTTCGGGGTTGAAGGTAATTGCAACATAGAAGTAAGCAAAGAAAATAATCAAGAGCGCGTAAGCCGTTATATAAATCGGATGATCTCCGGTTACGAAATTGGTAGAAATCCAGACCGCCCAAGGGGCTTGTGAATTAGCAAAGTTAGCTACCAGGGATGGAATATAAAGAAGTGAAGATGCGAAGATGACCGGGATAACGCCTGATTGGTTTACCTTAATTGGAATATAGGTAGTAGTTCCACCATATTCTTTTCGGCCAATCATCCGCTTTGCGTATTGGACTGGGATGCGGCGCTGTGATTGTTCAACGAAAACAACCGCAGCAACAATCAAAACTCCGACCGCCATAATAAAGAGGAAAGTTCCCCAGCCGCGTGAAAGTCGAATTGACCAGAGTTGGCTTGGGAAAGTAGCGGCGATTGAGGTGAAGATAAGGATCGACATACCGTTACCTACGCCGCGATCAGTAATTAACTCACCGAGCCACATAATTACTGCGGTACCAGCGGTCATTACAAAGACCATAGTAAGAATTCGCAGCCAAGAAGTATCTGGGATGATCTCTTCGGTACATCCTTGAATCAATCTTCCTGGGGTACGAGCAACAGCCAAGAGGCCAGAAGTCTGTAGAACTGCAAGACCAATTGTGAGATAACGGGTGTACTGAGTTAACTTTGCAGTTCCCGATTGTCCCTCTTTCTTTAACGCATCAAATCGAGGAATCACCACGGTTAGAAGTTGAACGATGATTGATGCAGTGATGTAAGGCATGATGCCAAGGGCAAATACCGAGAGCTGAAGTAAGGCACCGCCGCTAAACAGATTTACCAATCCAAGTAGTCCGCCAGTATCAACATTTGCGAGACAGCGTTGGACTGCGACATATGAGACGCCTGGGGTTGGAATTACTGAACCAAAGCGGAAGAGCGCCATGATCGAGAGAGTAAAGAAGATCTTTCGTCGCAGGTCAGGAGTACGAAACGCTTTTCCAAAAACTGATAGCAACACTTTTCTCTCCTCGATCTAATCTCTTTAGAGCGTCTTCACACTTCCTCCAGCAGCAGCAATCTTTTCAGATGCCGATGAGGAGAAGTCATGTGCGGTTACATTTACCTTTACCGAGATATCACCATTTCCAAGAACTTTGACGGGATGGCCGGCGCGAGCTGCGCCTACTTTGTAAAGATCTTCAATTCCAACTTCGCCACCCTTTGGAAATAGTGCGTTGATGGTTGAGACATTGACCGCCTGGTATGCAACTCGCTCTGGATTTTTAAAGCCACGGAGTTTTGGAAGTCGCTGTACGAGCGGCATAGCGCCACCTTCGAAACCAGCGCGGACCACGTTACGAGCGCGCGTTCCTTTTCCACCTCGACCAGAAGTCTTACCTTTGGAACCTTCACCGCGACCCTTACGAGTCTTCTCTTTCTTCGCACCAGGTGCTGGGCGAAGGTGATGGGCTTTAAGAACCATTACTCGACCTCCTCAACTTTAATGAGATGGCGGACGTTGTAGACCATGCCACGAATTTCGGGGCGGTCTTCTTTAACGACGATATCGCCAACTCGCTTCAATCCAAGCGAACGCAAAGTTTCGCGTTGATCAGGAGCATTCCCGACCTTTGAACGAATTTGAGTAACTTTTAATCTTGGCATTACGCACCTGCTGATGAACTCATGGCGCGGATAATTGCAGCTGGTGCAACGCGCTCTAATGGGAGTCCACGACGAGCTGCGATTGCGGCTGGATCTTCAAGATTCTTCAGCGCCGTAGCAGTTGCATGGACCATATTGATTGGATTATTCGAACCAAGAGATTTAGTTAGAACATCGGTAATGCCAGCGCACTCAAGAACTGCGCGAACTGGACCGCCTGCGATAACTCCGGTACCAGGAGCGGCTGGGCGAAGTAGAACTACGCCAGCTGCATCTTCACCTTGTACAGGGTGCGGAATAGTTCCGAGAATTCTTGGAACTTTGAAGAATGATTTCTTCGCTTCTTCAACTGCCTTAGCGATCGCTTGTGGAACTTCTTTCGCTTTGCCGTAACCAACGCCGACCATGCCATTTCCATCACCAAGCACGACAAGTGCGGTGAAGGAGAAGCGACGACCTCCGGAAACAACCTTCGCTACGCGGTTGATGAAGACAACGCGCTCGATATATGGAGACTTCTCGCGAGTATCAGCGCCATCGCGTCGTTCGCGCTTATCGCGACCGCGCTTGGGCTTTTCGCCAGCTTCTTGTGCTGTTACTGGTTCTGTTGTCATTAGAAGTCCAATCCATTCTCACGAGCACCCTTTGCAAGTGCAGCAACGCGTCCGGTATAACGATTTCCACCGCGGTCAAAGACGACCTGGGTGACTCCTTTTGCTTTCGCGCGATCTGCGACAAGTTGGCCGACAATGCGAGCCTTCTTTGTTTTATCGCTTGATTGGGCGCGAAGATCTTTCTCCATGGTTGATGCTGAAGCCAAGGTGTAACCCTTTGAATCATCAACAACTTGAGCAACGAGATGGCGTGCCGAACGAGTAACCACAAGGCGTGGTCGTTCTGCCGTTCCAGTAATTCTCTTACGTACGCGGAAGTGACGGCGAGCGCGAGCAATCCGAGTAGATCCACGAACAATCTTGTTAGTGATACTCATGCTTTCTTACCTGTCTTTCCAGCCTTACGACGGATGCGCTGACCCTCAAGATGTACGCCCTTACCTTTATACGGATCGGACTTACGGAGCTTCTGGATCTTGGCAGCGGTCTCGCCGACGAGTTGCTTATCAACACCGGAGATTGTGAACTCTGTTGGAGATTCAACGGTGAAAGTAATTCCAGTTGGTGCGTAGAAGAAAACTGGGTGTGAGTAACCGAGCGCGAACTCGAGATTCTTACCTTTCATTCCAACTTTGTAACCAACTCCGGTAATCACAATCTTCTTTGCATATCCCTTGGTGACACCAGTAATCATGTTGGCAACCAAGGTGCGTGATAGACCGTGTAGAGATTTAGCACCTCGCTCATCGTTGACACGTTTGAGAACGATACCGCTCTCTTCTTTAACGGCCTTAATTAATTCAGGGAAATTATGAGTAAGCGTTCCCTTTGGGCCTTTAACAGATAGGGATTGTCCGGCGAGAGTTACTTCGACTCCGGATGGGATTGCTACTGGCATCTTGCCGATACGTGACATAGTGATCACCATACGTAGGCGAGAACTTCTCCGCCTACGCCCTGCTTATTTGCCTGTCGATCAGTCAACAGACCTTGTGAAGTAGAGATGATCGCAACGCCAAGACCACCGAGAACTTTTGGAAGTCCGGTCGACTTCGCGTAAACGCGAAGTCCTGGCTTGGAAACGCGGCGCAATCCAGCGATGGAGCGCTCACGATTAGAGCCATACTTAAGATCGATTACTAAAGTCTTTCCGAAACCTTCTGGGTTATCGGTAACTTTATATCCACCTATATATCCCTCTTTCTGAAGGATTTCTGCGATACGTGCCTTTACCGATGAGGACGGCATTGCAACCGTTTCATGGTAGGCGGTATTCGCATTTCGCAGACGAGTAAGCATGTCCGCGATCGGATCTGTCATTGCCATGTGGCTTTCACCTTTCTTCAGACGGTATCTCTTGCGAGACCTATCTAATAGTTGTTACCAGGAAGCTTTCGTAATGCCGGGAAGTTCACCGCGGTGCGCCATCTCTCGGAAGCAGACGCGGCAGATTCCAAATTTGCGATAGACCGAATGCGGGCGACCACAACGCTGACAGCGTGTGTAACCGCGCACCTTGAACTTAGGCTTGCGGCTTGCCTTTATCTTTAACGATGTCTTTGCCATTTGGTCTCCTATTAATCCCGGAATGGGAATCCGAGCGCACGTAGCAACGCGCGACCTTCATCATCATTCTTGGCCGATGTAACGATTGTGATATCCATTCCGCGAACGCGATCTAATTTATCTTGTTCGATCTCTGGGAATACGACCTGTTCGGTTAGACCGAAGGTGTAGTTACCGCTTCCGTCGAACTGCTTTGGTGAGAGTCCACGGAAATCGCGAATACGAGGAAGAGAAATTGAAAGTAGACGATCCATAAACTCCCACATCCGATCGCCACGAAGTGTGACATGTGCGCCAATTGGTTGGCCCTCACGGAGTTTGAAGTTAGCGATTGATTTACGTGCTTTTGTAACGATCGGCTTCTGCCCAGTGATCGTTGCGAGGTCGCGAACGGCACCTTCAATTAACTTAGAATCTTTAGCTGCTTGGCCAACGCCCATGTTGACGATAACTTTTGTAAGAATTGGGATCTGCATCCGGTTTTTAAATCCGAATTGAGAGGAGAGAGCTGAAACTACATCGCTCTTGTAGCGAGCCTTCAAACGAGGCGAAGTTGATGTTGTCATTAGATTTCCCCTCCGGTGCGGCGTGAGATTCGAACATTCTTGCCCATCTCATTTTTACGCACTGCGATTCGAGTCGCCTTTTCATCATCAGCGAGCAACATCACGTTGGAGTAGTGAATCGGTGATTCAACAGTAAGAATGCCGCCAACTTTCGCGCCGCGCTCACCGGCTGATTCTTTGGTATGCTTCTTAACGCGATTAATTCCTTCAACAGTCACGCGACTATTCTTAGAGTTAACGTTGAGCACAGTTCCGGTAAGGCCTTTATCTTTTCCGGCTATTACAAGAACCTTGTCACCCTTTTTGATTCTCATTACAAGACCTCCGGTGCTAGCGAGATGATCTTCATAAAGCGCTTATCACGAAGTTCACGAGCAACTGGTCCGAAGATACGAGTACCGCGTGGTTCATTATCTTCTTTGATGATGACCGCCGCATTCTCATCAAACTTAATATAGGAACCATCAGCGCGACGATTCTCTTTTGCAGTTCGGACGATTACCGCCTTAACAACCTCGCCCTTTTTGACTTGGCCGCCAGGAATTGCATCCTTAACCGAACAGACAATGACATCGCCGATTCCAGCGTAACGACGCTTCGCTCCACCTAAGACGCGAATGCAGAGCAGTTCGCGAGCTCCGGTGTTATCTGCGACGCGCAGACGTGATTCAGCTTGGATCATGGTTACTTCGCCTTCTCGATAATCTCAACGACGCGCCAACGCTTCGTCGCAGAAAGTGGTCGGGTCTCCATGATGCGTACGCGATCGCCTACACCAGCGGAGTTTGATTCATCGTGGGCCTTAAATTTCTTATTCTTAGTAATAACTTTGGAATAAAGGCCATGAGCCGCGCGGTCTTCGACCTTAACGACAACGGTCTTATTCATCTTGTCGCTGATTACGATTCCTTCGCGAGTTTTACGGAAATTACGTTCGGTCACGCTGCACCACCGATTCCGAGTTCGCGCTCGCGAATAATTGTGTAGATGCGAGCAATCTCTTTACGAACCGCGGTCAATCGACCGTGGCTCTCTAATTGGCCGGTGGCTGCTTGGAAACGTAGATTAAAGAGCTCTTCTTTTAGCTCTTGCAGATTAACTTTTAATTCTTCGGTGGTCTTACCGCGGAATTCTTCTGTGGCAGTTATCTTTGACATTATGCCTCCTCACGCAGAACAACACGGGACTTGACGGGAAGTTTGTGTGCGGCGCGAGCGAGCGCAGCATTTGCAATATCAAGAGTTACGCCAGAGATCTCAAAAAGAACTCGACCCGGCTTGACGCTTGCAATCCAAAATTCAGGTGAACCCTTACCGGAACCCATACGAGTTTCAGCAGGCTTCTTGGTAAGCGGGCGATCTGGATAGATATTTATCCAAACTTTTCCACCACGCTTGATATAGCGAGTCATCGCAATACGAGCTGCTTCGATTTGGCGGTTAGTTACATAACCACCTTCAGTTGCTTGTAGACCAAAGTCACCAAAGGCAACAGCAGTTCCACCTTTTGCATTTCCAGAACGAGATGGACGGTGTTGTTTACGGAATTTAACGCGACGTGGAATTAACATTACGCCTCGCCTCCTTCGCTACTTGTTGGAGTCTCGGCTACTGGAGTTTCAGTAACTGGAGCCGTTTCAGCAGCGCGCTCTTCAACTGAAGTTGTTGTAACTTCACCGCGAGGAGCACGTGGTGCGCGACGAGGTTGCTTCTCAGTTTTCGCAGCCTTGGCAGCAGCCAGAGCTGCAGCTTCGCGTTCTGCGCGAGATTCAATTATTTCGCCCTTGTAGATCCAAACTTTTACACCGATGCGACCGAATGTTGTATGCGCTTCATGGAAGCCGTAATCGATATCGGCACGGAGCGTGTGTAGTGGGACTCGTCCTTCACGATAGAACTCAGAGCGTGACATTTCAGCGCCACCAAGTCGACCACCGCATTGAACTCGAATTCCTTTTGCGCCTGCTTTAAATGCAGTCTGCATTGCCTTGCGCATCGCGCGGCGGAAAGAGACACGAGCAGCAAGCTGTTCTGCGATTCCTTGCGCGACGAGTTGAGCATCAATCTCTGGATTCTTAACTTCAAGAATATTGAGCTGTACTTGTTTTCCAGTCATCTTCTCGAGATCAAGGCGGAGACGATCAGCTTCGGTACCGCGGCGACCAATAACAATTCCTGGACGAGCAGTATGGAGGTCGATACGGACACGCTCACGAGTGCGCTCGATTTCAATTCGAGATACACCAGCGCGCTCCATCTTCGCTTCCATTAGACGTCGAATTGCGACATCTTCTTTTACATAATCTTTGTAAAGTTTCTCGGCATACCAACGTGACTTGAATTCAGTTGTGATTCCAAGACGGAAGCCGTGTGGATTTATCTTTTGACCCATTTACTTGGCCTCCTTCTTCGCTTTAGGCACTGTTTTTTTAGCGGTAGCTTTCTTAGCAGTTGCATTCTTAGCTGGAGCCTTCTTCGCCGGCTTCTCTTCAGCTGAAGTTTCAGTTTTTGTTTCAACAATTTCGATTGGCGCCAACTTTGCAAGTTTGCGTTGGGCTTCTTTTGAAATCGGACGATAGTTCTTATCGTCAGAGAGAGTTACTGAAATTTGCGAAGAACGCTTCAAGATTTCATAGCCGCGACCTTGTGCGCGTGGGCGATAACGCTTCATGGTGAAGCCCTCATCTACCAACGCTTCAGTTACCCAAAGTTCAGAGGCATCACGGATCGCAGGATTTTTCTGTTTGGCATTAGCGACCGCAGAATTTAGAAGTGTGTAAACCTCTTGTGAGACCGCCATTTGGCGAGAGAACTTGGCAATACGAATTGCCTCATCAGCTCGCTGACCGCGGATCATATTTACAACGCGGCGTGCTTTCTGTGGGGTGACGCGTATATTGCGCAGCTTTGCCTTTGCAATTAAAGGTGTATTACTCGGCACGGGTCACCGTCCGATCTTCTTGTTTGATGTGGCCACGGAAGGTTCGAGTTGGAGCGAACTCGCCAAGTTTGTGACCGATCATCGCCTCTGTTACATAAACCGGAACATGCTTACGACCATCGTGTACCGCGATGGTGTGGCCGATCATTGAAGGTGTGATCATTGAGCGACGTGACCAAGTCTTAATTACACTCTTGGTGTTGGCGCCGTTCTGTTCATCTACCTTCTTTTCGAGGTGATGATCCACGAATGGACCCTTCTTCAAACTACGTGGCACGGTGCTCCTATCGGCTCTTGTTTGCTGGACGACGTCGGACAATTAACTGATCGCTTGACTTCTTCTTACGAGTACGCGCTTCAGGTTTACCCCAAGGTGATACTGGATGGCGACCGCCGGAGGTCTTTCCTTCACCACCACCATGTGGATGATCTACTGGGTTCATAACAACGCCACGAACAGTTGGACGACGTCCCTTCCAACGGGAGCGACCGGCTTTTCCGGAGCTGATATTTGATTGTTCTGCGTTACCAACAGTTCCAACTGTGGCGCGGCAACGAACATCAACATTTCTAATTTCGCCAGATGGCATACGAAGTTGTGCGTAAGGACCATCTTTTGCAACGAGCTGGACTGCTGCACCAGCCGAACGCGCAATACGTGCGCCACCTCCGGGACGAGTTTCAATTGCGTGAATCATGGTTCCGACTGGGATATTACGAAGTGGCAAGTTATTGCCTGGCTTGATATCCGCGGATGGACCATTCTCAATCTTAGTTCCTTGAGAGATTCCATCTGGTGCGATGATGTAACGCTTCTCACCATCGGCAAAGTGAACTAGCGCAATACGTGCTGAACGATTTGGATCGTATTCGATATGTGCAACGGTTGCTGGAACGCCATCTTTATCGTTACGTAGGAAATCAACAACGCGATAGGCGCGCTTATGTCCGCCACCTTGGTGACGAGTTGTGATTCGACCAGCTGCGTTACGTCCACCCTTGGAGTTTATTGGGCGAATCAAAGATTTCTCAGGGGTGCTACGAGTAAATTCTGAGAAGTCAGCGACAATACGGCCACGCGAACTTGGTGTGACTGGCTTTAATTTACGAAGTGCCATTTCTCTCCCTTTCTCCCGGTCTCAATCGATAATGATTAAGAGACTGGGCCTCCAAAAATGTCAATTCGCTGGCCAGGTGCAATCTGGACGATTGCGCGCTTGGTGTCGCTACGCTTTCCGGTTCCGAAACGATTTAGCTTTCGCTTTCCTTCGCGGTTCATTGTGTTAACTTTTAAAACACGAACCTTAAAAATCTTCTCGACTGCAATTTTGATTTCAGTCTTATTTGCGCCCGGCGCAACCAGGAAGGTGTATTTATTCTCATCGAGCATGCCGTAGGACTTTTCAGAGACCACAGGTGCAATCAGGACTCCACGATGTTCGTTCATGCGGAGACTCCTAACTCGGACTCACGGCCAACTGCTTTCGTTGAAGTTCCTTTAGCAGGACCTGCAACAAAATCAGTGAGAGCCTTCTTTGAGAAGATGACATCGTCAGCAACGACTACGTCATAAGCATTTAGTTGATCTTGGCGAATTAGATGAAGGTAAGCTTCATTGCGAAGTGAAAGCCAGGCGCTCTCTTCGCCATGAGCAAGAACAACTAATAAACGCTCGCGATCTGAGAATTGACGAACCGCTTTTATAGCGGCCTTGGTCTTTAACTCTCCAGCAATTTCAGAAATAACGTGAATGCGCTCATTGCGTTGGCGATCTGAGAGAACGCCGCGGAGCGCAGCCTTAATCATCTTCTTTGGTGTTCGCTCGTCATACTTACGAGGAACTGGACCTTGAGCAACACCACCATGGCGTTGATTTGGTGAACGAGTCGAACCCTGACGAGCACGACCAGTTCCCTTCTGCTTGAAAGGTTTCTTACCGCCACCGCTAACCTCGCCGCGATTCTTCGCCTTATGTGTTCCTTGGCGAGCTGCATTTAGTTGTGCAGTTACGACTTGGTGAATCAACGGGATGTTCACTTGAACATCGAAGATTTCAGCAGGCAGATCGATGGTGCCGGCCTTTGTACCTTTCGCATCTTTGATTTCAACTATTAATGACATTACGCACCCGCCTTCTTCATGACTTCGCTGGCAACGCTCTTTGATGCGGTGCGAATCATTACGCGGGCACCACTAATGCCAGGGATTGATCCCTTAACAAGAATTAAATTCTTCTCTACATCAACCGAGTGGATAGTGAGATTCTGCATGGTTACGGTGTCGAGACCCATGCGGCCGCTCATGCGCTTTCCTTTGAAGACGCGACCTGGTGTCGTACGATTACCAATAGATCCTGAGGTTCGGTGTTTTCTCTCAACACCGTGGCCATCGCCGAAACCGCGGAAGTTGTGGCGCTTCATAACACCAGCAGTTCCTTTACCAATTGAGGTTCCTTGCGCATCGATAACTTCACCGGCTGCGAATAAATCTGCTTTTACTTCCTGTCCGACTGTGTAATTTGCGGCAGCAGCGGTACGAATCTCGCCAACATAGCGACGAGGTGTTACGCCGGCTTTTGCGAATTGACCAACAAGTGGCTTACTTACTTTCTTTGGATCGATAGCGCTGAAAGCAAGTTGAACTGCTTCATAGCCATCTTTCTCAAGAGTGCGCACTTGGGTAACAACGCATGGACCTGCTTGCACAACGGTTACAGGGACAACTCTGTTGTCCTCATCGAAGACCTGAGTCATACCGAGCTTGACGCCAAGGATTCCCTTGATGGCGCCGCCCTTTGATTGTGTAGTAGTCATCTCAGATCCCTTTAGAGCTTGATCTCGATATCGACGCCGGCAGGAAGATCGAGGCGCATCAAAGAGTCCACAGTCTTAGGAGTTGGATCGATTATGTCGATCAAACGTTTGTGAGTGCGCATCTCGAAATGTTCGCGGCTGTCCTTATATTTATGAGGAGAGCGAATGACACAATAAGTGTTCTTCTCAGTAGGCAGCGGAACTGGGCCCGCGACCGTTGCACCTGTGCGCTCGACTGTTTCGACAATCTTCTTCGCCGAGGTGTCGATCACCTCATGGTCATAGGCCTTAAGCCTTATGCGGATCTTCTGTCCCGCCATTTTATTCCTCTCGTTCCTTAAAACTTCTTATTAAGTTTTATCTGAATTTTTATTGAGTGGAGCAAGTTTCCCCGCTCCACTCAATTCAATTTCTTTACTTCTTGATCTTGGTTACGCGACCTGCACCAACGGTGCGGCCACCTTCACGGATAGCGAAACGAAGACCTTCTTCCATAGCAACTGGTTGGATCAACGTGACAGCCATTGAGGTGTTGTCGCCAGGCATAACCATTTCAGTTCCGGATGGAAGTGTTACAACACCGGTCACGTCAGTTGTACGGAAGTAGAACTGTGGACGGTAGTTGTTAAAGAATGGAGTGTGACGTCCGCCTTCATCCTTTGAAAGGATGTAAGCAGATGCATCGAACTCAGTGTGAGGTGTAACAGACCCTGGCTTGCAGACGACCTGGCCACGCTCAACATCTTCGCGTTTTAGACCGCGGAGAAGTAGACCGACGTTCTCACCAGCTTGTCCCTCATCAAGAAGCTTGCGGAACATTTCAACGCCAGTAATAACTGTCTTCTGTGAATCTGGACGGATACCAACGATTTCAACTTCTTCGTTGACCTTGACGATACCGCGCTCGATACGACCAGTAACAACTGTTCCACGACCAGTGATCGTGAAGACATCTTCAACAGGCATCAAGAATGGCTTATCAACTTCACGAGTTGGCTGTGGAATAAAGGTATCTACAGCATTCATGAGTTCAATAATCTTCTCGGCCCAAGCTGCATCTCCTTCGAGAGCCTTAAGAGCTGAGATACGGACGATTGGTGTCTCCTTACCAGGGAATTCATACTTATTAAGTAGGTCGCGAACTTCTTCCTCAACTAAAGCAAGAATTTCTTCATCATCGACCATGTCAGATTTATTTAGCGCTACGACGATTGAAGGAACGCCAACCTGACGTGCAAGGAGAACGTGCTCCTTGGTCTGCGGCATTGGGCCGTCGGTTGCAGCTACAACAAGGATCGCGCCATCCATCTGGGCGGCACCGGTGATCATGTTCTTGATGTAGTCAGCGTGACCTGGGCAGTCAACATGTGCGTAGTGACGCTTCTCTGTCTGGTATTCGATATGTGCGATTGAGATGGTGATACCACGCGCCTTCTCTTCGGGCGCCTTATCAATCTGATCGAATGGGGTAAATGGATTTACATCCGGATACTTGTCGTGAAGCACCTTGGAAATCGCAGCAGTAAGAGTGGTCTTACCGTGGTCGATGTGACCAATGGTGCCGATGTTTGCGTGCGGCTTTGTCCGCTCGAACTTTGCCTTTGCCACTGTGGTTACTCCTTTTTTCTTTCTTTATCTTTTGCTTGGGTTACTACTCGCCGCGAATCTTCGCGATGATTTCTTTCGAAACCGCCGCAGGAACTTCTGCGTAGGAATCGAATTGCATGCTGTAACTCGCCCGACCCTGAGTTCTGCTTCGAAGATCTCCGACATAGCCGAACATCTCTGATAGCGGAACAAGAGCCCTGACAATGCGAGCACCGGCTCGCTCATCCATGGCCTGAATTTGGCCACGACGGCTATTTAGATCGCCGATGACGTCGCCCATGAAATCTTCAGGGGTAGTGACTTCAACGGACATCATTGGCTCGAGGAGAACTGGACCAGCAAGTCTTGCGGCTTCCTTGAACGCCGCAATTCCAGCAATCTTGAAGGCCAACTCCGATGAGTCAACATCGTGGTACGCGCCATCAAGAAGACTTACACGTACATCTGTTAGCGGATAACCAGCGAGTGGTCCGCTTGCCATTGCTTCTTGGCAACCATCATCAACTGATGGGATGTACTCCTTCGGGATACGTCCGCCGGTAATTTTGTTGACGAACTCGTATCCACATTCGACTGCACCAACTGGAAGTGGCTCGAGTGCAATCTGAACTTTTGCGAACTGTCCAGAACCACCGGTCTGCTTCTTATGTGTGTAGTCATAACGATCAACTGGCTTGCGAAGTGTTTCGCGATAAGCAACTTGTGGCTTACCAACATTTGCTTCGACTTTAAATTCGCGCTTCATACGATCTACCAAAATTTCAAGATGGAGCTCGCCCATACCGCCGATGATTGTCTGGCCGGTTTCTTCATCAGTTCTAACGTGGAAAGTTGGATCTTCTTCAGCAAGACGTTGGATCGCAACACCGAGCTTCTCTTGATCGCCCTTGGTCTTTGGCTCAATCGCAACGTGGATAACTGGATCTGGGAAATCCATTGATTCAAGGATTACTGGATTATCGATATCGCAGAGAGTGTCACCAGTTGTGGTGTCCTTAAGACCCATAACGGCGATGATGTCTCCGGCTGAAGCTTGTGGGATTTCTTCACGCTTATTTGCGTGCATTCGATAAATCTTGCCAATTCTCTCTTTACGATCTTTTGTTGAATTCAAAACGCCAGTTCCTGCTTCTAATACGCCCGAATAAATTCGAACGAAGGTCAACTTTCCAAGATGTGGATCACTCATGATTTTGAAGGCAAGTGATGAATAAGGTTCAGATGCATCTGGCTTGCGAGCAATTTCGACCTCTTTATTACCCATCTTGGTTCCGACGATTGCGTCGACATCAAGAGGTGATGGAAGGTAACGAGTTACTGCATCGAGCATTGGTTGGACACCTTTGTTCTTAAATGCAGAACCGGTTAAAACTGGAGTGAGTTTGTAAGCCAGTGTTGCGCGGCGGATACCGACGCTAATTTCATCTTCGCTCAACTCTTCGCCGCCAAGATATTTCTCCATGACTGCGTCATCGCACTCGGCGAGCGTTTCAATCATTGCGTGGCGGGCTTCGTCGCACTTCGTCTTTAGATCGGCTGGGATCTCTTCGACAACGTAATCTTCACCCTTCTGGGTTTCTCCGCGCCAAGTAAGAGCCTTCATCGAGATTAAATCAACGACGCCGATGAAATCAGCTTCAGCTCCAATTGGTACTTGAAGAACCAGCGCCTTCGCGCCAAGTCGTGAACCAATCATTTCAACGCAGCGATCGAAACTAGCGCCAGTTCTATCTAATTTATTTACAAAGCAGATACGTGGCACGTTATATTTATCAGCTTGGCGCCAGACAGTTTCTGATTGTGGTTCAACACCAGCGACGCCATCGAAAACCGTTACTGCGCCATCGAGAACTCGGAGCGAACGCTCAACTTCAACAGTGAAGTCAACGTGGCCCGGGGTATCGATGATGTTAATTGTGTGGTTCTTCCACTGGCAGGTAGTTGCCGCAGAAGTAATAGTGATACCGCGCTCTTGTTCCTGTTCCATCCAGTCCATCGTGGCTGCGCCTTCGTGGACTTCACCGATCTTGTAGTTGATACCGGTGTAGAAAAGGATGCGCTCGGTAGTTGTTGTTTTACCGGCGTCAATGTGAGCCATGATGCCGATATTGCGCACTTTAGCTAGATCAAGAGCAGTCGCGGTTGTCATCATCACCACCTGTAATGAGCAAACGCCTTGTTTGCTTCAGCCATCTTATGAGTGTCTTCGCGCTTCTTAACTGCCGCGCCTAATCCGTTTGAGGCATCAATCATTTCGTTAGCGAGACGTTCTGCCATCGACTTTTCACGGCGAAGGCTTGCGTTATCTACCAACCAACGAAGGCCAAGAGTTGTGGAACGCGCTGCTTTAACTTCAACAGGTACTTGATAGGTAGCGCCACCGACTCGACGTGATCGAACTTCAACAGCTGGTTTCACATTATCAAGCGCGCGCTTTAATGTAATTACTGGATCAACTTCGGTCTTTCCACGGCAATTCTCAAGTGCGTCATAAACAATGCGCTCTGCAGTAGAACGCTTACCGTGAGATAAAACTTTATTAATTAACGCTGTAACAACTGGTGAGTTATAGACCGGATCTGCGATGACCGGTGATTTCGGGGCGGGGCCTTTACGTGGCATTACTTCTTCTCCTTCTTTGCTCCGTAGCGTGATCGCGCTTGCTTGCGATCTTTTACGCCTTGGGTGTCGAGGGAGCCGCGAACAATTTTGTAACGAACGCCAGGTAGATCTTTAACACGACCACCACGAACTAAAACAATTGAGTGCTCTTGAAGATTGTGACCTTCGCCAGGAATGTATGCAGTAACTTCCATGCCGCTGGTGAGACGAACACGTGCAACTTTACGAAGCGCAGAGTTCGGCTTCTTAGGAGTAGTTGTGTAAACGCGTGTGCAAACACCACGACGTTGTGGACTACCTTTTAAGGCTGGCGTTGTTGTCTTATCTGACTTATCAACGCGACCCTTACGGACCAACTGCTGAATTGTTGGCATCGTTCTCCATCTCAATAAGCTCCGACCCACGCGGTCGGGTGTGTCGCCCCTTTGGACACAGGGGCGCGAGGTTATAGGAATCCCCGCGTGACGGTCAAAACGGGTAAGTCAGCCAAACACGCCGTTTTTTAAGGGTCAACACGCCGGGAAAAAAGGGATTAGCCTTTACTTATGGCTAACAAAGTAAAGGCTAAGCGAGTTACTAAAAAATCCACAACCACCACTCAACGGCGCGGCCGCGCTACTTCATCTCGGATAAGTTCCAAAAATCAGATAACCATCCCAGTCGAGGTACTTCGCGAGGTGAATTTGAAGCCGGGAGATCAAATTGAGTTCATGATTGATAAAGAGGAGCGGATAGTTCTTGCACCATCTTCCGAAAAAGAATGGAAAAAGGCGCTCCGCAAACTGGCGGGTTCAATGCCCGGCCTTCACGAAAGTTTTGACTATAAAAAGGAGAGACAAGAGTGGGACAGAAAAGCCACGCAGATACCTCGTGGATAATCGCCCTCTTCGATCCGGAAGATTCACATCACGGAAAGGCGCTTCGAGAATTCGAAGAATTAGCCTCACCCCCTTCAATCTCCGCGTTCGCTTTTGCTGAGTTACTTGTTAGCTTTTATAACGCTGATCTTCCCACTTCCACTAAGGAGTTACGGGCAGCTTTCCCTTCAGTCATCCCATTAGATGCTGAATACGTCATCTTGGGAGCCGAAATAAGAAGCGAAAACAAGATAGCCTTATCAGATTCGTTAATCATCGCGACAGCGCTCCTAGAGAAGTCAGATCTACTGACTTTTGATAAGAGTATGAAGGCGGTTTATGAACGTATTAAGTAGACCAAAGCTTCGTGGTGTTATTCATTTAATAATGTCACCGCTAGCTCTGGTTGCAGGCCTTACTCTCATCACAATTACTTCTGAACTTCGTGGTCGCATCACACTGACGATTTTTACCTTAACCGCCGTTTCATTATTTACCTGTAGCGCGATTTATCATCGAGTGCCTTGGAGCCCCGCTGCAAAAGCAATATGGCGCCGCATTGATCACGCAAATATTCCGCTATTGATAGCGGGTACTTACACCCCATTTTCGATTTATCTATTGCAGAAAGAGAAAGCGGTGCTTCTTCTTTCAATTGTCTGGGCCGGCGCGCTTTTATCTGGGATTTTTCGCGTCTTCTGGCTAACCGCTCCGCGTTGGTTATATGTACCTATCTACCTCGGCCTCGGCTGGGCCGCCTTCTTCTATTTTCCTGATTTTTATCGCAGCGGCGGGCTCTTGGTATTTATTTTAATTGCTTTAGGTGGGGTGCTCTATTCGGCAGGCGCAATTATCTATGCGATAAAGCGACCTAATTTCTCGATTAATTGGTTTGGCTTTCATGAGCTATTTCATGCGGTGACTGCTGCGGCCTTCGTTTCGCATTTCATTGCTGCCGTTGTTGTTATCCTTCGCTAACTATGAGCGTACATATTGGTGCCGTAAAAGGCGATATCGCAGAACGAATTCTTCTCCCAGGTGATCCGCTCCGCGCTAAATGGGTTGCTGAGAATTACTTTGAGAATGCAAAACAATATAACTCGGTAAGAAATATGTTTGGTTACACTGGTACCTATAAAGGTGAACGCGTCTCAGTCCAAGGCACTGGCATGGGCCTTCCATCTGCCTCAATTTATGTAACTGAACTTTTTAATGATTTCGATGTTCAAGTTGCGATTCGAATTGGAACCGCCGGTGGCATCCAAGATAGAACAAAGGTCGGCGATTTAATTCTTGCAATGACCGCTTCGACTGATTCCAATATCAACCGCAGATTTACCAATGGTCTAGATTTCGCGCCACACTGTGACTTCCATCTTTTGCAAGCAGCCTATGAAGCCTGTAAGAAATTTGAACGAGTTCATGTCGGTGGCGTCTCATCAATGGACTTCTTCTATGACGAAACTGATTCTGCTAAGAAATTACAACAACATGGTGTACTTGCCCTTGAGATGGAAGCTAATCAGCTCTACTCAATTGCGGCGCGAAAAAATCGCCGCGCGCTTGCCATTATGACTATCTCAGATCACGTCTTTACCCATGAAGCAATGGACTCCGAAGCGCGTGAGCGAACATTGAACGATATGGTTGAAGTTGGCCTACAAGCGTTAATCCGCGGTTAAGGCATCACCAATCCGCCATCAACTGGCACGGTAATTCCGGTTATATAACTAGCAGCATCACTAACTAACCAGACCGAAGTAGTGGCTAACTCTTCTGGATCACCGAGTCGACCTAGCGGTGTTACTTTTTTAATGAATTCAATGGATTCTGGCGGAAGCGAATCGCCCATCTCAGAAGGAAAGAGCCCCGGAGCAAGCGCATTAACGCGAATCTTCTTTCGCGAGCTCCATTGGGTAGCCAAATCTTTAGTTAAACCAATTAGCCCCGCTTTGCTTGAAACATAAGCCGCTTGCGGCAGGCCCTGGGGCTTTATTCCCAAGATGCTCGCCACATTAACTATGGCGCCACCTTCAGTATTAGCTCTAGCAAATGCTTGCGCCATCCAAAATGAACCAAGGAGATTAGTTTCGATTACCTCACGAAATTGATCTGGAGATTCTTTGACCGCAGGGATTGCGCTGGCGATTCCAGCGTTATTAATCAAAATATCGACATGCCCAAACTTTTCAACTGCAAATGCAATTAACGCATCACAATCTTCTGGTTTGGTGACATCGGTTTTCTTTGCAAAATACTTACGGCCGGCAGCTTCTACAAGCTTGCCGGTCGTAGTTAATCTCTCTTCTCTACGTGCGCCGAGAATTAAATCAGCGCCCGCTTCAGCTAATGCCTTCGCAAATGCAACTCCTAAACCGGAAGATGCTCCGGTTACGACCGCTACCTTGCCATCAAGGCGGAAGCGATCAAGGACAGTCATTAACGAGGTTTGGCGCCGAACTCATCTAGGCGAACTGCTTCGCCTGATCCAGTCGACTCGAATGGCGTGTAGTCATATTGATCATAAGCAGCGTAGACCGCGGCCTTCGCTTCTTCAGTAGGTTCAACGCGAACGTTGCGATATCTCGCAAGTCCGGTACCTGCTGGGATCAACTTACCGATGATGACGTTCTCTTTAAGGCCAAGTAATGGATCACTTCTCTCAGAGAGCGCTGCATCGGTTAGGACGCGAGTTGTCTCTTGGAAGGAAGCCGCTGACAACCATGACTCAGTTGCAAGCGATGCTTTTGTGATTCCCATAAGTTCTGGACGACCAGATGCAGCCTTGCCGCCTTTTTGTACCGCTTCGCGGTTAGCAGCTTGGAAGCGAAGTTGATCAACTAATTCACCTGGAAGTAGATCAGCATCTCCTGGTTCAAGAACGGTGATACGACGCAACATCTGCTTCACAATAATTTCGATGTGCTTGTCATGAATGCTAACGCCCTGTGAACGATAAACCTCTTGGATTTCATTTACCAAGTGGGTCTGGGTTGCACGAGGACCGAGGATTCGAAGAACTTGCTTCGGATCAATTGCGCCAACGACCATCTGTTGACCGACAGAAACTTTTGCTCCATCTTCAACGAGAAGTTTCTGACGGCGAGTAATTGGGTATGCAACTGCTTCGCCACCATCTTCTGGGGTCACGATGATCTTCTTACCCTTTGAATCTTCCAAGAAGGAAACTACGCCAGCAGCTTCTGCGATTGGGGCAACGCCCTTTGGTGTACGCGCCTCGAAGAGCTCAACTACACGAGGTAGACCGTGGGTGATATCACCGGATGCTGTAGCCGCACCACCGGTGTGGAAGGTACGCATCGTGAGCTGGGTTCCTGGTTCACCAATTGATTGTGCGGCGATAATTCCAACCGCTTCTCCCACATCAACTAGTTTTCCAGTCGCCATCGAACGGCCGTAACACTTCGCGCAGAGACCGACTTTGGAATCGCAAGTCATAACGGAGCGAACCTTTACTTCGCCAACGCCAGCTGCTACCAATTCATCGATTACACGATCGCCCAGATCTGTGCCAGCAGCAGTAATTGTCTTGCCGTCAGCAACTGCATCTTCAGCTGTGATTCGACCATAGATTCCAGTTTCAACATGGTCATCGCGAGTTAGTTTGCCATTTACAACTTCAGCAATCCTCAACGCAAGACCACGATCAGTTCCGCAATCTTCTTCACGGATAATGACATCCTGGGCTACGTCGCAGAGACGTCGAGTTAGATAACCAGCATCTGCGGTACGGAGCGCGGTATCAGCAAGACCCTTTCGCGCACCGTGAGTCGAGATGAAGTACTCAAGTACTGAGAGACCTTCACGGAAGTTCGACTTAATCGGACGCGGAATAATTTCACCCTTTGGATTTGCTACTAGACCACGCATACCCGCAATCTGGCGGATCTGCATCATATTTCCACGTGCGCCGGAGTAAACCATCATCCAGACTGGATTGGTTCGTGGGAAGTTATCTTCCATCTCCTTGGCAACATCATTGGTGGCTTGGGTCCAGATCTCAATTAATTCCTGGCGACGCTCGTCATCAGTAATCAATCCAAGATCGTATTGTGATTGAACCTTTTCGGCTTTCTCCTCATAACCAGTAAGAATTTCATTCTTACGATCTGGGGTAACCACATCGACAATTCCGATAGTTGCGCCAGCGCGAGTTGCCCAACGGAAACCGAGATCCTTCAAACCATCGAGCGTCTTCGCAACGACGACCTTTGGGTATCCTTCAGCGAGGCTATCGACGATTGAGCCGAGCGCTTTCTTGGTAACTTCGGTATCAACATATGGGAATGTTTCTGGAAGAACTTCGTTGAAAATCGCGCGACCTAGGGTCGTCTCTTTCGTCACGAATTCATCATTTACATTTACCCGGATCTTGATCTTCGCTTGAACCGCAAGTGACTTCTGTTCGTAAGCCATCAACGCTTCCGGGATTGAGGCAAAGCTACGGCCATCGCCAATCTGGTTCTCGCGATTTGAAGTTAAGAAGTAGAGACCAAGGACCATGTCCTGGGTTGGTGCAGTAAGCGGACGACCTGAGGCTGGCGAGAGAATGTTGTTAGAAGACAACATCAAGATACGCGCTTCGGCTTGTGCTTCTGCGGAAAGTGGAACGTGAACAGCCATCTGGTCACCATCGAAGTCTGCGTTAAATGCAGTACAGACAAGTGGGTGAATCTGGATCGCTTTACCTTCGATTAGTTGTGGTTCGAAAGCTTGGATACCAAGGCGGTGCAGAGTTGGCGCACGGTTTAGTAGAACTGGGTGCTCAGCGATAACTTCTTCGAGAACATCCCAAACGACTGCACGTGAACGCTCAACCATACGCTTTGCGCTCTTAATATTTTGTGCGTGACTCAAATCCACTAAGCGCTTCATTACAAATGGCTTGAATAACTCAAGTGCCATCTGCTTAGGAAGACCGCATTGATGCAACTTGAGCTGTGGACCGACGACGATTACCGAACGACCTGAGTAATCAACGCGCTTTCCAAGCAAGTTCTGGCGAAAGCGGCCTTGCTTTCCTTTAAGCATGTCAGAGAGTGACTTGAGGGCACGGTTTCCAGGTCCAGTTACTGGGCGACCACGGCGACCGTTATCAAACAAGGCATCGACAGCTTCTTGAAGCATTCGCTTCTCATTATTAACAATAATTTCTGGAGCGCCGAGATCAACTAGGCGCTTCAAGCGATTATTTCGATTAATAACACGGCGATAGAGATCATTTAGATCGCTAGTGGCGAAACGACCGCCATCGAGCTGAACCATTGGTCGAAGATCTGGTGGAATTACTGGGACGCAATCCAAGACCATCGAAGTTGGTTTGTTATTTGTATTTAAGAATGAGTTAACAACCTTCAATCGCTTAATTGCGCGGGTCTTTTTCTGGCCCTTGCCATTCTCAGCGACATCGGTCAACTTGTCATACTCAGCCTGAAGATCGAAGCTCTCAAGACGCTTCTGGATAGCAGTTGCGCCCATATAACCTTCGAAATAAATTCCGTAACGATTACGCATATCACGATAGAGATTCTCATCGCCCTCAAGATCGCCGACTTTAAGATCTTTAAATAGCTTCCAGACTTCCTCAAGACGATCAAGTTCTTTCTGAGAGCGTTCGCGAATTGTCTTCAATTCGCGCTCTGCAGATTCGCGAACTTTGCGCTTCTGATCGGATTTTGCGCCTTCATCCTCCAATTCGGCTAGATCATTCTCTAGCTTCTCTTGGCGTGCGCTTAAATCACCATCGCGCTTTGTTTCGATCTTCTTGCGATCGGAGTTCATGCGCTTCTCTAGTTTCGCTAAATCTTCTTCGCGACCTTCAGTATCGACCTTAACGATCATGTAAGCAGCGAAATAGATAACTTTCTCAAGATCTTTTGGAGCAAGATCTAGCAGATAGCCAAGACGTGACGGAACGCCTTTGAAGTACCAGATATGAGTTACTGGGGCAGCAAGTTCTATATGGCCCATTCGCTCACGACGAACTTTGGCGCGGGTAACTTCGACACCGCAACGCTCGCAGATAATTCCTTTGAAGCGAACGCGCTTGTACTTACCGCAATAGCACTCCCAATCGCGAGTAGGCCCGAAGATCTTCTCATCGAAGAGTCCATCCTTTTCTGGCTTAAGAGTTCGGTAGTTGATTGTCTCTGGCTTCTTTACCTCACCAAAGGACCATTCGCGGATGTTCTCGGCAGATGCGAGACCAATCCTTAGCTCATCGAAAAAGTTGACGTCTAACATGTCTTATCTCCCCCTGTCACACTTCTTCTACTGAGCTTGGTTCAACTCGTGACAAGTTGATTCCTAACTCTTCGGCCGTCTTGAATACTTCTTCATCAGTATCGCGCATCTCAATTGCGACACCCTCGGATGAGAGAACTTCGACATTGAGACAGAGCGATTGCATTTCTTTAATGAGAACCTTGAAGGATTCTGGAATTCCAGGTTCTGGAATGTTCTCGCCCTTCACGATTGCTTCGTAAACTTTTACACGACCAAGCACGTCATCTGACTTAATCGTCAACAACTCTTGCAAGGTGTAAGCCGCGCCGTAAGCCTCGAGCGCCCAAACTTCCATCTCACCAAAGCGCTGGCCACCGAATTGTGCTTTTCCGCCGAGTGGTTGTTGGGTAATCATTGAGTAAGGACCTGTGGAACGTGCGTGAATCTTGTCGTCGACCAAGTGGTGCAACTTCAAGATATACATATACCCAACGGTGATGTCTTCTGGATAAGGCAATCCGGTACGACCATCAAATAGTTGCGCCTTGCCATCTTCTGAGACCAGACGTTGGCCATCACTATTTGGAAGTGTTGATGCAAGCAATCCGTGAATTTCATCTTCACGTGCGCCATCAAAGACTGGAGTTGCAACTCGAGTTCCGGCATCTGCAGACATCGCGCCAATATTGGAGAGGCGTTCGGTCCACTTCTCACCGCTTGTTGTAACTTCCCAACCGCTCTTAGCCACCCAACCTAAGTGAGTTTCTAAAACCTGTCCGACATTCATACGACCAGGTACACCAAGTGGGTTTAGAACAACATCAACTGGAGTTCCATCAGAGAGGAATGGCATATCTTCAACTGGAAGAATCTTTGCGATAACGCCCTTATTACCGTGGCGTCCTGCGAGCTTGTCACCATCTTGAATCTTTCGCTTCTGGGCAACATAGACGCGGACAACTTGGTTTACGCCAGCAGATAAGTCATAACCATCTTCAAGATCAAAGATCTTTACGCCAATAACTTTTCCACCTTCACCGTGAGGAACCTTGAGTGAGGTATCGCGAACTTCGCGAGCCTTCTCACCGAAAATGGCACGGAGCAAGCGCTCTTCTGGGGTTAATTCAGTTTCACCCTTTGGCGTAACTTTTCCAACCAAGATATCGCCAGGGACTACATCAGCGCCGATGCGGATAATGCCGCGATCGTCTAGATCTGCGAGAACTTCCTCAGAAACGTTTGGAATATCGCGAGTGATTTCTTCTGCGCCGAGTTTGGTATCTCGAGCATCGACTTCATACTCTTCAATATGTATCGAAGAGAGAACATCGTCTTGAACCAAACGCTGCGACAAGATAATCGCATCTTCGTAGTTATGGCCCTCCCATGACATAAATGCAACGAGCAAGTTCTTGCCGAGCGCCATTTCACCATTCTGGGTACTTGGCCCATCAACGATTACTTGGCCGGCAGAAATCTTCTCGCCTTCATTTACAACAACGCGCATATTGCGTGATGTGCCTTGGTTTGAGCGGATAAATTTCTGGATGACGGTCTCGTCGTAAACATCTTCTTCGCCATCATCGCTCTTGATAACAACGCGATCCGATGCAACTTCAGTTACAACGCCACCGCGGATTGCGGTAACAACATCGCCAGCATCAACAGCTGCGCGATATTCCATACCGGTTCCTACAAATGGCGCTTCAGCGCGAAGTAGTGGGACAGCTTGGCGCATCATGTTTGCACCCATAAGTGCGCGGTTAGCATCATCGTGCTCAAGGAATGGAATCATTGCGGTTGCAACCGAAACCATCTGGCGCGGTGAGACGTCCATGTAATCAACTTCTTCTGCTGGGATGTACTCAACTTCGCCGCCGCGACGACGTACCAAAACGCGAGATTCAGCGAAGCGATTCTCTTCAGTAAGTGGTGCGTTTGCCTGGGCAATGATGTGTTCATCTTCTTCATCTGCAGTTAAGTAATCGACTTGGTCAGTTACTTTTCCGCCAACAACTTTGCGATACGGAGTCTCAACGAATCCGAATGGTGTGATGCGCGCATAAGTTGCGAGCGATCCAATCAGACCAATGTTTGGACCTTCTGGAGTTTCAATCGGGCACATACGTCCATAGTGAGATGGATGTACGTCACGAACTTCGAAACCAGCGCGATCACGAGATAGTCCGCCAGGTCCAAGCGCAGATAGACGACGCTTATGTGTTAAACCTGAAATTGGATTTGTCTGGTCCATGAACTGTGAAAGCTGAGAGGTTCCGAAGAACTCTTTGATCGCAGCAGTGATCGGACGGATATTAATAAGTGTCTGTGGCGTAATCGCTTCGACATCTTGGGTGGTCATACGCTCGCGAACAACGCGTTCCATACGAGAGAGACCTACTCGGACCTGATTTTGAATCAATTCGCCAACGGTGCGGAGGCGACGATTACCAAAGTGGTCAATATCGTCGATCTCAACGCGAACTTGCTTACCTAGATCAATTAGCGTCTCGCCTTTATGAAGCGCCACGATGTAACGAATTGTTCCAACGATATCATCGATTGCAAGGAGATTCTTACCTAGTTCAAGATCGATACCTAGTTTCTTATTCAACTTAAAGCGACCGACCTTTGCCAAGTCATAACGCTTTGGATTGAAGTAAAGGTTCTCGATTAAGTTCTGGGCGGCTTCTTTCGTTGGTGGCTCACCTGGGCGCATCTTTCGATAAATATCTAGCAGCGCTTCATCTTGCGTAGAGACAGTGTCCTTAGCCAGTGTGTCTTTCATTGAATCATATTCGCCGAACTCAGTAAGAATCTGTTCGTTAGTCCAACCAAGCGCCTTTAGGAAGACGGTTACTGATTGTTTACGCTTACGATCGATACGAACTGCAACGAAATCTTTCTTATCAATTTCGAACTCAAGCCAAGCACCGCGGCTTGGGATGATTTTTGCAGTGTAAATATCTTTATCAGCTGTCTTCTCTACTGTGCGTTCGAAATAAACGCCGGGAGAACGAACTAGCTGGGAGACAACAACGCGCTCAGTTCCGTTAATTAGGAAAGTTCCACGTGGCGTCATCAACGGGAAATCACCCATGAATACGGTCTGAGATTTAATTTCACCGGTTGCGTTGTTTGTGAATTCTGCAGTAACGAAGAGTGGAGCTGCGTAAGTGATATCGCGCTCTTTGCATTCAGCAATTGAATACTTCGTTGGCTCAAAACGATGGTCGCGGAATGAGAGCGACATCGATCCTTGGAAGTCTTCGATCGGTGAGATCTCTTCGAAGATCTCTTCTAAACCAGAAGTCTTAGGAATTTCTCCACGTTCTGGTCGTTCATTATTGCCAATCCGCGAACGCCACGTGTCATTGCCTAGCAACCAATCGAAGCTTTCGATTTGTAGAGCTAGGAGATTTGGTACTTCTTGTGGTTCGCGGATCTTGGCGAATGAAATTCGTGCTGGTGCAGATGATTTCTGTTTCGCGGCCAAATCTCGTCCTTCCAAAGTTCGTCACTACTTATTACTTGCGGACTTTTCGCACAGCGGAGTCAGGGCCACGGCCGCTATATGCCTGTACCTAGAAATTTGTGTGAAGGAGAAGGATAACTCCAATGACACGCGGGTGTCTAATCCAAGGACTGACCCCAGATAGCAGTAAGGCCCCCGAACCGGGGGCCTTAACTGACGGACTTACTTAATCGAAACCTTTGCGCCTGCAGCCTCGAGCGAAGCCTTCGCCTTATCCGCAGTTGCCTTGTCGGCCTTCTCGAGCACAGTTGCTGGAGTAGCATCGACGAGATCCTTCGCCTCTTTGAGACCAAGGCTTGAGTTAAGAGCGCGGACTCCCTTAATAACCGCGATCTTCTGTGCGCCAGCATCTTCGATGATGACGGTGAACTCTTCTTGTGCCGCAGCAGCTTCGCCGCCAGCAGCTCCACCTGCAGCAGCAACTGCAACTGGTGCAGCCGCTGTTACATCGAATGCTTCTTCAAATGCCTTAACGAAATCTGATAGTTCAACGAGTGACATCTCTTTGAACTGACCTAGTAGGTCATCGGTGCTTAGCTTTGCCATTTTTATTTCCTCTTTCTTATCGCTCTATTACGCGTTCTCTGGTGTTTCCCGAGTTGCTTCAGCTTGCGCTGGTTCCGCAGACGTTTCTGGAGCTGTTGCTTCGGCAGCAGGTGCTGCTTCGGCTACAACTTCTGGAGCTGCTTCTGCAGCGGGGGCAGCTTGAGCAGGTGCAGCAGGTGCACCGGCTTCTGCTTCTCTCTTGATACGAAGTGCATCGAATGCGCGTGCTGCTTTTGCCATTGATGCCTTCATAGCACCAGCAAGCTTTGCCAAGAGAACTTCGCGCGACTCGAGGTCGGCGAGCTTCATGATCTCAGCGGTGGTTACTCTCTTACCTTCGAAGATTCCACCTTTAATAACAAGGAATGGATTCTCCTTCTGGAAGTTCTTCAGACTCTTCGCCGCGGTTACTGGATCGCCTTTAACAAAAGCAATCGCAGAAGGGCCTGCGAGAAGTGACTCATCAACATCTACACCAGCTTCTTGAGCAGCGATCTTGATCAAGGTGTTCTTAGCAACCTTGTACTTAGTTTCGCCACCAAGTGAACGGCGTAGCTCTTTTATCGATGTGACTGTTAGTCCTCGATATTCGGTAACAACAGTCGCATCTGCTCCTTTGAAATCCGCGACGAGCTCTGCAACTGCAGTTGCCTTTCCCGGGCGAGCCATCTGGCTTCCTTTCTATTAATCCCCAGATACGCCGTTAAATGTAAAAAACCCCGTCGCATAGAAACGCGCGGGGCCATCCGCTCGAACCTATGCGGGCTGTCTTTCGACATTTATTTCGAAGCAAACTTCGAAACCAGCAGTCTCTGGTGAGATGGCAGATATTAGGCGACCCCGCTCATGGGGTCAAAATCGAGCAATTTCTCAGTTAACTCTTGGTGTAGCCAGGCGGGCAGATGATAATTCTCATTAATGGTGGGCGGTGAGGGTTTCGACTAATTTTCCTCATTAATCCATTCCATATATTTACTTTTTCTTGACTTAGCACCCATATTAGTCAATCGATCCCCATCATCGGGGTATTGCCGATTGCATCAAGAATCGACGTCATACTGATGAGTTTATGGAACGCGGTGCCAAGAGACTATTTCTTCTTTGTAAAACCTTTTGGACACTTGCCGCTTACCTGCTTGGTCTTATTTCCCTTTGCACAGGTGACTTTGGCTTCCTGCTTCGCTGGACTACTCACTGCCCCAGTGCCAAGCGTTAAGTTTCCACTAGTAATTTTTGATTTACTATGATCCATACCTGGGGTATAACCATGCCAAATCCTAAGTCTGCCGTCTATTAATTTGAGAGCGGGGTCTAAAACACTATAACCCGGTGGAGCATATAATGCGGAATCGCGATGTTCCCAACTTATGCCATCTTTTGAGCTTAACAACTGAAGTTGTTGTAACTCATTTTTTTGCGGATTACCACCAGTAGCTGCCACCATTAAAAAAGTGCCATCTGGCATCTCAATCGGAGCAGGGTCTACTAGATATTCATTGTTTGAGATTACTCCAGGAATTACGCTCCACTTAATGCCATCATCCGAGCTTTGCATATGCATGCCATGTTTATAGGTAATTGTGTTGTAATAGAGCAGATACTTTCCATCTCGCTTCTTTAATACATGGGGCACGCCACAGCCAACATCATCCATAATGGGACCAGGTTGTGCGCTCCAATTTAGTAAATCTGTTGAAGTGGCGTAATAGAGCGCTTTTTTCTGTTGACTACACCTCACCGTGCCTGCGACACCAGGCATGATTGATGCGTAATAGAGTCGATAATTGTTTTCGCCCATCTTCACAATCGACCAATCAAAACCATTTGGCAGGCGATAATTACTTGCCTCACTCCAAACTAAGCCATCTTTCGAGGTATAAATCTTTGTTATTTCTGCTGTTGTATATAAAAAGTAGGTCTTGGAACTTTCATCAAAGTAAACCTCAGGAGAAACTCCTGGCGGCGCCGAAGCTTCAAGAGGCAACGGCTCAAATTTCGCTGTAGCAATTGTTGAGGTGGTTGCCGATAAAGTATTTGCATTAACCGCTGAAGAAATTGATAAAGATATTGTCAGAGCGATGCTCACTACTTTGAAGAGTTTACGCATGAGTAACAGTTTATAGCATTTAAAGTTAAAAACGCTAGATGCCCCAATTAGCCTCATTCTTAATTAGGTTACTGAATTGGCGCTCCACCTTCGCGGGCGTAGTTGGTATCAAGGGCTAGGCCCGGTCCCATCGTGGTGGAGACAACCGCTTTGCGGATGTAACGACCCTTTGATGAACCTGGCTTAACGCGCATGATCTCATCGACCGCGGCGGCGTAATTATCTGCAAGTTGATCGGCGCTAAATGATGCTTTGCCGATTAGGAAGTGAAGATTGCAATCCTTATCGATACGGAATTCAATCTTTCCGCCCTTGATATCGGTAACAGCTTTAGCAACATCAGTTGTAACTGTTCCGGTCTTTGGATTTGGCATCAAACCGCGTGGTCCGAGAACCTTTCCAAGTCGACCGACCTTACCCATCAATTCTGGAGTTGAAACGACAGCGTCATAATCAAGACGGCCACCATTTACTTCGTCGATTAACTCATCGCCACCGACGATATCTGCGCCCGCTGCACGAGCTTCATCTGCGCGAGGTCCGGTTGCAAATACAAGAACGCGTGCAGTCTTACCGGTTCCGTGTGGCAAGTTAACTGTGGAGCGAACTGCTTGATCCGCTTTCTTTGGATCGACGCCAAGCACTATTGAAACTTCAACGGATGCGTCGTATTTAGTGACGTTAGTTTCTCTAACGATCTTCATCGCCGATAGCGGGGTATAGAGCTTGTCCGCTTCGATCTTCGCCGCGGCGGCCTTATATTTCTTGCTTCGCTTCATTTCATCTTCTCCTATTTTGATCTTGATGTGAAGTTGTGGTGATAACGGAGCAGCGAGCTCCTCCCACGGTTATTAATTAATCGTTGACGAGAATTCCCATCGAACGAGCCGTTCCTGCGATGATCTTTGCGCCCGCCTTTACATCGTTAGCGTTTAGATCACCTTTCTTTAGCGTCGCGATCTCTTGACACTGTTTCCAGGTGATCGAGCCAACCTTTTCTTTGTGAGGGACAGCAGATCCCTTTTCAATTCCCGCAGCCTTCAAGATAAGTCTTGATGCTGGAGGAGTTTTGGTTATAAAGGTAAATGAGCGATCTTCAAATACGGTGATTTCAACCGGAATGATTTCGCCCTTCTGCTTTTCAGTAGCAGCGTTATATTGCTTGACGAAGTCCATGATGTTGACGCCGTGCTGACCAAGCGCAGGACCAACTGGTGGCGCTGGCGTTGCAGCTCCAGCCTGGATCTGCAATTTGATAAGTGCTTGTATCTTCTTCTTCGGCGCCATGATCTCTCCTAGATTTTCTGTACCTGGTGGAATGAAAGCTCGACGGGGGTCTCGCGACCAAAGATGGCGACGAGAACTTTAAGTTTTGCTTGTTCTGGCATGATCTCAGAAATTGTTGCTGGCAAGGTTGCAAATGGTCCATCCATAACGGTGACCGATTCTCCGACTGAGAAGTCGACAACTTTGATATCTGGCTTCATGGTCTTCTTCAATTCACGAGGCATTAACATCTTCTCGGCCTCACTCATTGGAAGTGGGCTTGGATTATGTGAGTTGCCAACGAAACCAGTAACACCAGGTGTATTACGAACGCATGACCAAGATTCGTCGCTCAAATCCATTCGGACAAGGACATAACCTGGGTAGACATTTCGCTTAACTTGTTTGCGCTGTCCATTCTTTACTTCGGTGATCTCTTCTTCGGGAACTTGGATCTCGAAGATGTAATCTTCCATATGCATTGATTGAATACGTTGTAACAAGTTTCCTTTTACACGCTTTTCAAAGCCAGCATAAGAGTGGACTACGTACCAGTCGCCTGGCTTAGAACGAAGTTCCTCACGGAACGCGGCAACTTCAGGTGATACTTCTTCTTGAACTTCTTCCTCTTCAAGTTCAACATCGGTATCAACAACTTGCTCTTCGCTCATATCCCCTCCTTTACTCTTTAAGAATTACTCGCCAAAGATGAATAACACGAGCTGGGTAAGTCCTAGATCGAATAATGAAACAACCGCAATAACGAAGGCAACGAAGACAAGAACAACCGCGGTATAAGTAGTCAACATATTTCGTGAAGGCCAAACAACCTTACGAAGTTCGTTAATTACCTGGCGATAGAAAAGTGGGATGCTACGAAAGAATCCAACTTTCTTCTCTGACTCTTCTGTCATCACACGCTCCTCTCGTTCTTCGATTAACTTCTTTTACTGCTAGCACTACTTTTACAACTTAGTGCAGCTACTGCGCAGGGCAGGAGGGACTTGAACCCCCAACCGCCGGTTTTGGAGACCGGAACTCTGGCCAGTTGAGCTACTGCCCTTCGAGACGCTTTCGGACATACTGCATTACCTTTTCATAATCAGATTTTTTATTTACCCGATCAATCAAGTGTAAGGAAGCGAAAGTGTAGGCGAGGACCCCCGCTTAGGTCTAACTCGCCTAAAACCCCGCCTATGGGAGACTTCCGCACGTGGGTAAGACTCGAATCTCCGCACGAATTGCGGCAATCGCCGAATCTGCAACCTTGACTGTCGATGCCAAAGCAAAGGCGCTCAAAGCTGCCGGTCGCCCAGTTATTGGTTTTGGCGCTGGCGAACCAGATTTCCCAACACCTGATTACATCGTGCAAGCCGCAAGTGATGCCGCAAAAGTTGTTACAAATCATCGCTATTCACCAACGCCAGGTCTACCAGAACTTCGCGAAGCAATAGTGAAGAAAACAAAGCGCGATTCCAATTATGAAATTACCGCTGACCAAGTACTTGTAACTAACGGTGGTAAGCAAGCGGTTTACCAAGTATTCGCAACTATCGTTGATAAAGGCGATGAAGTCATTCTTCCTTCGCCATTTTGGACGACCTATCCAGAGTGCATCAAGTTAGCTGGCGGAAGTTCAGTTGAAGTATTCGCAGACGAGAAACAGAACTACTTAGTCACCGTTGAACAACTAGAGAAAGCCCGCACACCTAAAACTAAAGCCCTTCTTTTCTGTTCGCCATCAAACCCAACCGGTTCGGTCTATTCCAAAGAACAGGTAAAAGCGATCGCTGAGTGGGCTCTAAAAAACGATATCTGGATCATCACCGATGAGATCTATGAACACCTTCTCTATGACAGCGCTACAGCTCCATCGATCCCAGTTTTAGTTCCGGAGATGGCTGATAAAACAATTATTATAAATGGTGTTGCTAAAACTTATGCGATGACGGGTTGGCGCGTAGGTTGGATGATCGGGCCTAAAGATGTAATTAAAGCTGCCACAAACTTGCAATCACATCTCTCTTCTAACGTCTCAAACATCTCACAGCGCGCTGCCATCGCGGCACTTAATAATGATCTCTCCGCGGTCAAAGAGATGGGTATTGCCTTTGATCGTCGCCGCAAACTTATTGTGAAGATGTTAAATGAGATTCCTGGCGTGGAATGTCCAACACCGATTGGCGCTTTCTATGTCTATCCATCCGTTAAAGGCGTGCTCGGCAAAGAGATCCGCGGCAAGCGCCCGACCACTTCGGCTGAATTAGCTAACTTAATTCTGGAAGAAGTTGAAGTCGCAGTTGTTCCCGGTGAAGCTTTCGGTCCATCCGGTTACGTACGATTATCGTACGCAACCTCTGATGAAGATATCGTTGAAGGTGTAACTCGAATTAAGAAGCTACTTTCGGAAGCGAAGTAACGCGTAAGTTCCAAGCCCAGCAATTACAAGTAAGACCCAACTAAATTTAATTAATAAATTTGGTCCATCCTCAACTGGTTCACTAGTCAACGGCGCAGCTACTGAGAATTTATAGCTGCCTTCAACTATGTGGCCATCCAATGAAGCAACGCGATATTTAACGGTGTAATTACCAGGGCCGGTAATTCCGGAATCCGTTGAAATATTGGCGCCTTCTACGAAAACATCACCGCTAATTCGCACTCCACTTTCATCAATAACCTCTAGATTATTGGGATTCTTCTCGCCAATCAGTAAGAGCTCTTCATCAAAAAGTAGTGAGATTCTTTCAGGGGCTTCTGCCACCGTGCTCTCGGCATTTGGAAGGGCGCTTAATGGCAAGGTATGTCCTAGCGCTGGACTCATCGAAAATAACGTTACTAATAGCGCTGCCGATAGCCGAGCCTTCATAGAACCGACAATAATCTCTCCCGTGACCGATTTGAAATTCACCGAACCAATAAAAATTGTGAGTTGCCACGCAGAAGGTGAAGTTGGTGACGTGATCATCAGCGGTGTTGGTGAAATCCCAGGTAACACTTTGTGGGAGAAATCGAGATTTATCGCAAGCGATGAGAAGTTACGAAACTACGTTCTGCGGGAACCGCGCGGCGGTGTATTTCGCCACGTAAATCTCTTGGTGAAACCGATAAATCCCGAAGCCAAAGTTGGCTTCATCATCATGGAACCTGAAGATACCCCACCGATGTCAGGCTCTAACTCAATTTGTGTGGCGACGGTTGCGTTAGAAACCGGAGTAATTCCAGTAACCGGTGAAGTGATGAATTTCAAAATGGAGGCGCCCGGCGGCTTCATAAATGTAACTGCAACTATAAAACGTAAGAAAGTTACTCAGATTCGCGTTAACAATGTGCCCTCATTTGCCAGCGCATTAAATGCCAAACTTGAAGTGAAGGGCCTTGGCACCTTCACTGTTGATACCGCCTTTGGTGGCGATAGCTTTGTGATTATTAGCGCCAATGACCTTGGCTTCAAAATCGCTCCTGATGAAGCGCGCGAACTTGCTGAAGTTGGTATGAAAATAACACGCGCCGCTAATGAACAATTAATTTTCAGACATCCAACCAATCCTGATTGGCGGCATTTTTCATTTACCCAGATTGCCAAACCAATTTTCTATGAAGATGGAGTTGCAATTAGCCATAACGCAGTTGCAATTCAGCCTGGAAAAATCGATCGCTCGCCAACTGGAACTGGATGTTCGGCTCGCCTCGCGCTCTTACATGCCAAAGGTGAATTGAAATTAGGGGATAGAATGATCGGCCGCTCCATTATTGGTTCACATTTTGATTGCCAAATCGAAGAAGAGTTAGATCTAAATGGCAGGAGAGCGATTCGCCCCTCGATCGCCGGACAAGCTTGGATAACTGGCACTTACGAACATAAATTAGATCCAACTGATCCATATCCACTTGGTTACAAACTAAGTGATACTTGGCCTAATAAACTATAGATTGGATAACCGTGAAGATTGTTGTGATTGGTTCCACCGGACTTATCGGCCGCTTTGTAGTTGATGCCCTCACGCCTCTCGGTGAAGTAATCGGAATCTCCCGTACTACTCCTATCAAAGTCGATGTGAAAGATCCTGTCTCTATTAAAGGAATGTATAAATCAATAGAAAAGTTCGATCACCTGGCATCTTGTATTGGAAAGGTAACTTTTAAATCAATCCTTGATATCTCCTACGATGAATATCTCGCAAGCGTTAAAGATAAAGCAATCGGCCAAGTCGAATTGGTCCGCGAGGGAATCGAACATATGAACGATGGTGGTTCATTCACTCTTATGACTGGAATCCTCGCCAGAAATCCAATTCCGGCTGGAAGCGCTGCCTCCCTTGCTAATGGCGCTATTGAATCCTTTACCAAAGCCGCTTCGATAGAACTGCCTCGTGGAATTCGCATCAACACAGTTAGCCCAAGCGTTCTAGTTGAAGCAACTAGCTATCACAGCGCTTTCCCTGGCTTCCACCAAGTTACCGGAAAAGAAGTTGCCGATGCTTATGTGAAAGCAATTACCGGCAAGATGACCGGTGAAGTCTTTACATTAGATTAAAGCGTAATTCCCACAAACTGCACTTCGGGCTCCAACATAATTCCAAACTTTTCATTTACCGCTCTCCGTGAAGCGCGCGCCAACTCAATAATGTCCGAAGCTTTGGCATTTCCATTATTAACTAGCGCCAAGACATGTTTATTACTTACCCCAGCGCCTTCATAGCAATGGCCTTTTCTAATTCCAGCTTTCTCCATCAACCAAGCCGCTGAAGTTTTCACTCGACCATCTGGTTGTGGCCATCGCGGAGCCTCCGCGGGAAGCTTCGCTGCTACTTCACCACTAACAATTGGATTAACAAAAAATGAACCAGCCGACCAAGTGTCATGATCTTTGGCATCTAACAACATTCCCTTTACGGCGCGGAGGGATAATACCGCTTTCCGCGCATCTTCTAAGAGAACTCGATCCCCAAGATTTACCCTTAACGCCTTCGCTAACTCTTCATATTTGATCGGAAGGCTCATCTCACCCTTCTCTAATTGAAAAGTTACTTCCAAAATCAGGTAACGATCGCGCTCTTTCTTGAAAATCGATGAGCGATACTCAAAGCCACACTCGCTATTGGTAAAGGTTTTATAGGCCCCGCTCTTTCGATCCCATGTCCGAACACGCGCAATCACTTCAGCCACTTCATGGCCATAAGCGCCAATATTTTGAATAGGTGATGCTCCGATAGTTCCCGGAATCCCAGATAACGTCTCTACTCCAACAAATCCATTACTAACTGCCCACTTACAGAAGCCATCCCAATCTTCACCAGCCGCAACTGCAATCATCCCGCCGCTACATGCATCAACGCTCGCCGAATTCCCTTTGGTTTCAACGCGAATTACCGTGCCATCAAATCCTTCATCACCAATCAAAACATTCGATCCGCCGCCAATTATTAATACCGGTTCGCCCGATGCATCAGCGCTCTTAACAGCTTCTTCTAATTCACTCTCACTTTTGGCATGGATAAATCGCTTCGCTGGTCCACCTAGATGCAGACTCGTATATTCCTTAAGCGTTTCAGCCATAACCAAAGGCTACCTACGTGGACTCAAGATGTCGCTCTGCCCACGGAACCGCTCCAGAATCCGGTTGTAATTATCCTTCGACTTCTTCTCACGATACTCCGGATCGACATCGTGATAACCATGATGGCGTCCCTGTTCTAACGGAAGCTCTAACTGCCACAACTTTCCACCCGCGGCACGGAGCGCTAAGGAAAGTTCGATATCGGCATTTCGATAATAAGTTGCCGATGGATTTGCGCCTCCCGTAGCTAACGCAAACTCTCGATCCATCCCAAAGTAATAACTAAAGAGCACATCTACTTCACCCGCGCCGCGATCATCAACGCTGCGCCAATCATCATCGGTATTTACCAACCCACCGCGCCAACCAACGCCGACATAGCCGCTCTCTAGCTTCTCTAACGTTGCCGGAATTGGATCGCCGAAGAAGTTAGTCGATGGATCCATAATCACTAGGTATTTCTCTTGCGATTCTTTTGAAAAGTGATTGAGGGTATGCCCCCAACCCAACTTATTTTTCCGCCAGGTCGCGCCAAATCGACTCTCAGCCTCTTTATTTTCTTTACCTGAAGCAAATACCGATATTGGAGTATCAGTAAATTTGGTTATCGAAGCGATGCACTTTTCCAGGTCATCAAAGAAACCATCAGCAATTAAACAGATTCTGATTCCAGCCATGGCTGGTAGCTAATTAACGAGTTTCGCGGTGAAGCGTTGATGCCTTGCAACGAGGACAGAACTTCTTAAGCTCCATACGGTCTGGATCGTTGCGCCGATTTTTTCTTGTTATGTAATTACGTTCTTTGCAGTCAACACATGCCATAGTGATCTTTGGGCGGACATCCGCGCTCTTGCTAGCCATGTTGACTCCTTGATTAATTGTGAACGAACAAGGCGTGAGAATAGCCACGCACCTAACTAGATGACAAAACTTGGTAGCGGAGGCGGGATTTGAACCCACGACACAGCGATTATGAGCCGCTTGCTCTACCAGGCTGAGCTACCCCGCCAAGTTTTTCGAGCCCCCCATCGGAATCGAACCGATGACCTTTTCCTTACCATGGAAACGCTCTACCGACTGAGCTAGGGGGGCGAAAGGTTGGTGAAGAATACCGGATTTCAAAGAGCCCAATTACTTCGATGGATCAAGCACGATTTTGCCTACTGTCTTACGCGCCAACATATCGCGATGAGCCTGTTGCGCCTCCGATAACGGATAAGTCGCCCCAACAACTGGTTTTAACTTTCCGCTCATAATCAGCATAAAAAGATCCATAAATACTTCTTGCATCAACTCTCGTTTTGCCAACGCATTTACCAACCAGAACCCAATTATTGATTGCGACTTTGACATCAGCGCTCCCGGAATTATATTTTCTGGCGCTTTACGCGAAGCCATTCCATAGAAAACTAATCTGCCAAATGGCGCAAGCGCCGCAAGCGACTGATCAAAAGTCTTACCGCCCACCATCTCAAGCACGATATCTACCGGCTTTTTGTTATTTGCAGCCAATAACGCGCTCTTTAAATCCGCGTCATTGGCATCCACAACTGCATCGGCTCCTAGTTCTTTGCATAACTTCTTCTTCTCATCGGATGAGGTCACCGCAATCACAAATGCGCCCCACTCTTTCGCAAGCTGGATCGCAACGCTTCCAACGCCACCTGCGCCAGCGTGAACCACAACGCTCTCACCAGTTTTTATATGCGCCATCTCTTTTAATATTAAATACGCAGTACTTCCCTGAACCATCATCGCTAAGGCTTGCCCATCGCCTACCTGATCGGGCAACGGAATCACAGTTCGCGGGCTCACTAAAGTTTTCTGGCAATAACCACCGGTACTTGCCAACGCTAGAACTCTTAAACCATCTGGCATCTTTCCAACAACTTCCATCCCTGGGATCAATGGCAATGTCTGTTGCGCTAAATAGGAATTCTCGGTCTGGTGGGTATCGGCGTAATTAATTCCAATCGCCGTCACATCCAAAACAACTTGGCTACCAACCGGGGCTGGATCGGGTAGCTCCAAATACTTCATGACTTCTGGACCACCAAATTCGGTGATCTGGATTGCCTTCAAGACTTATCCCTTCGTCGATCTGAGCGTCAGTCCCGAGACGAACTGACGTTTCAAAATCTAGTTACCCGGAACCTACGCCCACACCACCCCGGAATGCATGACCTACAAGTAACAAATAAGTAGAGGTCTAGAATCGAAATATGGAACTCGCTCGCAATGTCCTATTAATCCTTCATCTCGCCGGTATGGCCGGAATCCTCATCAGCATCCTCGCCTCCCGCACAAAACTTTCCTCAGGAATCTCCCACTCCGCCCTTCTTACCCTCATCGCCGGCATTGGCCTCGTTGGCATCCGCTACTCTCTCAACTCCGCTGATCCCGCCAAATGGGAACTCATCGACAACGCCAAAATTTCTGTCAAACTCATATTCGTCATCGCAATCCTCGCGATCACCTATGTAAACAAGAAGAAAGAGATCCTTAAGCCTTGGGTTATCTCCGTGATTGCAGGGCTAACGATTGGAAATATCCTAATTTCGTATGTTTAGTGATAAAACTTGGTTCGACTATGAAGAGTGATTATTGTGCCCGATAAGAAGAAGAGCAGTCGAGTCGCCAAGGTGAAGAATGGGTTTGAGCCTCGTATTTGTGTGGTTTGTGAGAAGCCGTTCGAGTGGCGGAAGAAATGGGCGCGGGATTGGGAGAAGGTTAAATACTGTTCTGAAAGATGTCGGTCCCAGGGAGTACTTTCCTGATCACTTGAAAGACGGGTGGAGGAGGTGGGATGAACAGGGTTCGAACTCAAAAGTTGAATGCGTTTCAACGGTTTAATCGAAGAGTTGTGTTAAGCCCACTTTTAAGAACGAGGTTGATTTGGATTGGCCGTGTTTGGTTGGTTAATTTGATTCATACAATTTCAATGATAATTGAGTCTATTTTCAAGGCCATTGCAAAGTTTCTTTTTATTGTATTAGCCGCAATTTTCTTTCTTTAACTTATTTGCTTAGCTTCGAGCGTTAATACAGGTTTTTCGGAAGTTAATTGTTTTAGTTCTTTTTTGATAGTGGTGATGGTTTCGGGAAGTCCTTCTTCATAGGCATAGAGAGCCATGGCGAAGATGCGGGAGAAGAATTTGGCGTCAGAGTAAGTGAAGCGAAGGCCTGAGGTTTTCTTTCGGTTAGAGACTCCGATAAGGAAGTCGTTGCCGTCTTCTGTTTTTGCAACGGAGAGAATCTTGGAGAAGGCCCATTCATTGGTTTCAAGAGCGCCGGCGAAGATAAGGCGTTGGTTAGTTAGTTTTACTAAACCTTCATCTTTATCAATCTGCATCGCATCGCCAGGAACAATTGTTCCTCGATGAGAACCGACGCGAACTCGAATACCGGCGCCCACTGGAACAGAGAAACCGGCGGAACCACCGGAGTAACGTGTCGGAGTTCTTCCGGCTTCATGAAAGACGGCGTTACCGGTCCAGATTACAAATTCACCATCTTTTTGTACGAGGGATTGATCTTCGATTTTCTTGCCTTCAGCTGCGCTGGTAAAGATTTCGAGCGCTTGAGTTAGAAGATCGGTTTCGGATTGCCACTCGGTTAGTTCTTCTTGGTATCTGGTTTGGGCTTGTTTGGCGGCGCGCCTGGCTTTGAGGCTCTTAAAGAAGTTGAGCGCCATAGGGAGATTATGTATTGGATTCTCGAAGAGAACTAGTTTGTTGCGAGAGCGCGATTGGGATCGAGTTTGGCGTTGGGACAGGCGCTCCATAAACCACGGTTATTGGTGCGGGCGATTTGAGCGGCTTTCAAGAATTTATCAGCGTAGCTGCCGCGTTCGCTGCGATAGAAATATGGAGCGGCGGCGCCGATACGGACCATCTCGAGATTTATATTGCGTTTACCGATGAAGAGATATCGAAGTAGTCGGCCATATCTATCGACTTCATCGAGATTGGGATCGGTGGTTAGTGAGATCTTGCCGCTGCGATTAATGAGTTTGGCGAGAGCTTTCTGGGCCTCGGTGGCGTAGCACTCGTTGCCGCGAAGTTCTGGGGAGTCGATTTGGAGAAGGCGGATGGAAGTTCCATCGCTGAGTTTTATGGTGTCGCCGTCAGTGATTGAAGTGATTGTTATGTTGGCGTGAGATGGAGTGATTGAGAGAGTTAGCGCCGCTGTGAGGATGGAGAGGATGAGGTGGCGCATGAGTTAAGCGTAATCAATGCTTGGAATAGGATTTGGGGATGGAAGAGACAGAAACGTTTGCTGTTGTGAAGCCGTTGGCTTCGCCCCAGGCGCGGCTTGGTGCGTACTTGGTTGATATTGGGCTGGCGATTGTGACGCTATTTATTGGTTGGTTGATCTGGTCATTCTTTACCTGGCAGACCGGACAGACTCCGGCGAAGCGATTGATGAAACAAGTTGTGGTTACCTCAAAGACTGATCTTCCTTTTACCTGGGTCCAGATGTTGTTACGCGAAGCTGTGGTGAAAGCAATTGCTGGTGGTATCGCATCGTCGGCTTCAAATGGAATTACCTGGGTGATTGATTCACTATTTATATTCCGAGATGATCGCCGGACGGTTCATGATTGGATCGTGAGTAGCAAGGTGATTCAACTTTGAGTAAGCGCGCTCTCTTTATTGAGCACGATTATGTTTCGTTGGGTGGTCCCGTTTGGCGGGCCTTTGAGAAGCGCGGATATCAAATTGAGCGGTTTCTGATCGTGCCGAAAGATAAGTTTCACGAACCGAATGTGGTGGTGGAGTTTCCGGATTTCAATAAGTTCGATGTGATTGTTCCGATGGGCGCTACGTACGGGGCGTATGAAGATGCGCGAATTGGTAATTGGTTATTACCTGAGCTTGAGAAGTTACGAGATGCGCATAATGCTGGTATTCCGATTTTGGGAATTTGTTTCGGCGGCCAAGTAATGGCGCGGGCTTTGGGTGGTTCGGTGGCTCGATCACCGAAAGCCGAGTTGGGTTGGTATGAGATTGAAAGTGATGATCTGAGTTTGATTTCTAAGGGCCCGTGGTTTGAGTACCACTGGGATAGATGGCAGAACCCGCCGGGGGCACAAGAGATTGCAAGAAGTGAGATCGCCACTCAGGCTTTTGTTTTAGGAAGAACTTTGGGTCTGCAGTTTCATCCCGAGATTGATCCAGAGGTATTGGAAGAGTGGCTAGCGATGGATGGTGGATGTGCCGAAGTTGAAAGTGAAGGCATCGATGTTGCAGAGTTACGGGCGCGCACTAAAGCCGAAGCGGCTGGCTCTGAAGTGCGCGCCGATGATCTTGTTGAGAAGTTCTTAACGCGCGTTGCTAATTCGCAAATCGTCTCTGCTTAATCAAGCGGAGTTACGTAAGCTCCTGAAATACCGCCATCAACTAAGAAGTTAGAGGCGGTAATGAAGCTGGAGTCATCGCTGGCAAGGAATGCGACGGCTGCGGCAATTTCACTCGCGTCAGCGAAGCGTCCCATTGGGATATGAACGAGGCGACGAGCAGCGCGTTCTTTATCTTTAGCGAAGAGCTCTTGAAGGAGCGGAGTATTTACTGGTCCGGGTGAGAGCGCGTTGATGCGAATGCCTTCGCGAGCAAATTGGACGCCAAGTTCGCGGCTCATCGCAAGTACGCCACCTTTTGAGGCGGTGTAAGCGATCTGAGAAGTAGCAGCTCCCATAGTTGCAACGAAGGATGCGGTGTTGATAATTGAACCCTTCTTCTGTTTCTGCATGTAAGGGATAACTGCTTTACAGCAGAAGAAAACCGAGGTGGTATTTACTTTTAGAACACGCTCCCAAGCATCGATACCGGTGATAAGAATTGAATCATCATCCGGGGGTGAGATGCCTGCGTTATTAAAGGCGATATCGATTCTGCCGTAGGTATCGAAAGCAACTTTGTACATATTGGCAACTTCGGCTTCATTGGTGACATCGGCTTTGACATAGATGCCTCCGACTTCGGCCGCAACTTTCTTGCCAGTCTCATCGTTGGTATCAACCGCTACAACTTTCGCGCCTTCGGCGGCTAAGCGCTTTGCAGTTGCACAACCGATACCGCTACCGGCGCCGGTAATTACCACGACGCGATCTGCTAATCGTTCTGCCATCGTTGCTCCTTTTAATCGGTGTTAATAAAGACGTTCTTGACTTCGGTAAATGAATCAAGTGCATCCGGGCCAAGTTCGCGGCCTAGACCGGATTGTTTGTAGCCACCAAATGGGGTCCAGTACCTGACGGAGGAGTTTGAATTAACCGAGAGGTTTCCGCTTTCGACAGCGCGTGAGACACGGATTGCTTTTGCCGAATCTCTTGTCCAGATCGAACCAGAGAGGCCGAATTCGGTGTCATTTGCTTTTGCGATGGCATCTGCTTCATCTTCAAAGGGAAGCACGCTTACGACTGGACCGAAGATCTCTTCGCGCCAGGCTTTGCTATCGGTGGATTTTGGTTGCAGAACGGTAGGCGCCATCCAGAAACCTTTGCCGGTTGGAGCATTTCCTTTAAATGCTACGGGTTCGTTTAGATAGTTCTGGACGCTTTCAAATTGTTTCTTGCTAATTAGCGGGCCCATCTCAGCGGTAGCAAGGGATGGATCTTCAACGCGGAATTTCTTGACAGCGCTTTCAAAGAGCTCCATAAATTTATCGAAGGCTTTCTTCTCGATAAGAATACGTGAGCGAGCGCAGCAATCTTGGCCAGCGTTATCAAAGACCGCGCCAGGCGCCGCAGCTGCCGCTTTTTCTAGATCGCTATCGGCGAAAATTACATTGGCGCTCTTTCCGCCAAGTTCAAGAGTTACGCGTTTAACTTGTTTGGCGCAACCAGCCATGATTGATTTACCAACTTCAGTGGAACCGGTAAAGACAATCTTTCTGACCTTGGGATGGGTTACAAAGCGATTTCCAACAATTGAACCTTTACCTGGGATAACGGTAAATACGCCATCTGGGATTCCGGCTTTTAGTGCAATCTCACCGAGTTTGATTGCGGTAAGTGGGGTGTATTCGGCTGGCTTTAATACAACGGTATTTCCAGCAGCAAGGGCTGGGGCAAATCCCCAACCGGCAATCGGCATCGGGAAGTTCCAGGGAACGATAACTCCGACAACGCCGAGTGGTTCTTTAAAAGTTATATCGATGCCATTAGGAACTGGAATCTGACGACCGAAGAGTCTTTCTGGGGCGGCAGAATAATAATTAAGAACGTTGGCGACATTGTCGGCTTCCCAGAGCGCATTAGAGATGGTGTGGCCGGAATTTGTTACTTCCAGCATTGCTAATTCTTGGCGATGGTTAGTTACTTCTTGAGCGAAGGCTCTTAATAACTTGGCGCGCTCTCCGGGGGCAATTGTTTTCCAAGTTTTAAAGGCGCGATCGGCCTTTTCGATTGCGCTATCGACAGCGGCAAGGTCAGCCAGATCAACATCGGTAACGATGGATTCGGTGGCAGGGTTAATTACTTGGTAGATACCGGACACTTAAATTAGAACCTTTCAAAGTTACGGAAGAGTTCCCAGTCCGTAACGGCTTTACCGAAGGCGGCGATCTCAACATCCGCAAAGTTGGTGTAATGATCTTGGACTTCTTTACCGAAGGTTTCGCGGACCCAGGCGCTCTCAGCCCAGAGATTACGGGCTTCGAGCATCGAGCTTGGAACGCGTGGTGAATCTGAGACGTAGGCATTTCCTTCAAATATTGGCTCGAGCTTCATCTTCTTATTGATGCCATCAAGTCCGGCAGCCATGATTCCGGCGACTGCTAAATATGGATTGACATCGCCACCTGGGATGCGATTTTCAAGGCGGAGGCTCTTGCCGTGGCCGACTAATCTGAAAGCACAGGTTCGATTATCGCGGCCCCAACGAATCGCAGTTGGTGCAAATGAACCAGGAACGAATCTCTTATAAGAATTTATATTTGGTGCAAAGAGCAGGGTTAGCTCGCGAGCATGTGCGAGTTGGCCAGCGATAAATTGTTTACCAATCTCACTTAAACCTTGTGGGTCTTTATCATCAGCCATCACTAGCTCATCTTTTAGGCCGCGATAAGAAAGATGAAAGTGTGAAGAGTTTCCTTCGCGCTCATTGAACTTCGCCATAAAGGTAAGTGCGTAACCCATATCTGATGCGATCTCTTTGGCGCCATTCTTATAAACAACCGTGTTATCGCAGGTAGTTAACGCTTCGTCATATTTGAAAGCGATCTCATGTTGGCCGAGGTTGCACTCACCCTTAACTGATTCCACGTTCATTCCTGCGCCAGCCATATGGAGGCGGATGGAACGAAGGAGTGGCTCCAAACGAGAGCCACCAAGGATTGAGTAATCGACGTTATAAAGATTAGAGGGATTTAAATTCTTGTAGCCCTTCTGCCAAGCCTCTTCATAGGTGTCATTAAAGACAATAAACTCAAGTTCGGTGCCAACTAAAGCTTTAAAGCCTTGTTTCTCAAGAGCGGCAACTTGTTTCTTTAATATCTGGCGCGGAGATGCGACAACATCACTTCCATCTAGCCACTGCACATCTGCGGTAACCATTACTGCACCTGGTTGCCAAGTAATTCTTCGGAGAGTATTGAAATCAGGAATCATTGCAAAGTCGGCATAACCCTTATCCCAAGATGACATTGAATATCCCGGAACGGTATTCATATCGACATCAACGGCTAGCAAATAATTGCAACCTTCAGTTCCATGATCAGCAATTTCATCGATAAAGAAAGAGCCATGAATTCTTTTTCCAACCAGGCGACCTTGCATATCGGTCATTACGACAACAACGGTATCGATCTCGCCGGACTTAACTAGCTTCTTTAATTCATCTAATGTCAATGATGGTTGCGAATTATTAGTCGAACCCATTTCACTCCCCTTGCTAGTCAGGGCGTAAGCATAATTGGGCATTTATAGTGCTGAAAACGGGCAACACGAGCCCGTAAGACCTTTCACAAGCCATATTCATAGGTCTACCCTTTATTAGCGCATCCATCGTTCTCACGGATTATCGATGGAGCCGGAGAGAAGGGATACCTTTGTCAAATAAAAACGTTCAAGGCGTGAGCTATAAGGATGTATCTGACGATTACTTTGAAAAACGAGGACTGAAACGCCACGCAGGTTTATTTGGATTGTGGGCGCTTGGAGTCGCAGCAGTTGTTTCCGGTGATTTCTCAGGCTGGAACTTTGGAATCGGCGAAGCTGGTTGGGGCGGTCTATTAATCGCAACACTGCTCGTCGTTGTTATGTATTTTGGAATGATCTTCAGTATCGGCGAAATGGCTGCCGCACTTCCTCACACAGGTGGCGCTTATTCATTTGCTCGATCAGCGATGGGACCTTGGGGCGGATTCGTCACAGGCTTTGCTGAAACAATTGAGTATGTAGCGACTACCGGAGTTATCGTCTTCTTCTCCGCGAGCTATGCCGATGGAATTACTCAAGAACTATTCGGTCTATCGATGCCGGTATGGGTTTGGTGGATCATTCTTTACGCAATCTTCCTAGCTGTTAACATCTCAGGCGTAAAGGCTTCATTTAAGTTTTCCCAGATCGTCGCTGTTGCCTCACTTCTTGTGTTGGCCGTGTTTGCAGTGATGGCTATCTTCAGCGGCAAGTTCTCTGTAGATAACCTCTTCGATATCGTCCCAACTGCTGGAAATACTGAATTCCTTCCATTCGGTGTCTGGGCGATTGTTGCGGCGATGCCATTTGCAATGTGGTTCTTCCTTGGAATTGAGGAGCTTCCACTTGCAGCTGAAGAATCCGAGAATCCTTCGCGCGATATTCCAAAAGCTGGAATCCGCGGTCTATTGACTCTCGTTGTCACAGCAACTCTGGTTTTGATTTTGAATCCAGGTATTACTGGCGCAGATGCGTTGAAAGAATCAGGCGAACCGCTACTTGATGGATTTAGAGCGCTCTTGCCAAACTCTGATGTTGCAGCTCTACTTGCAGCATTTGCGTTGATCGGTCTCTTCGCATCGCTACAAGGAATCATGTTTGCCTACGGTCGAAGCATCTACTCGCTCTCGCGCGCTGGCTACTATCCAAAGTGGCTCTCCGAAACTGGATCACGAAAGACTCCTTATAGAGCGCTTATCGTTGGTGCAATCGTCGGTTATATCGCTCTTATCTGGGCGCAATATGGTGGAGCAACCGCTGGTGCAGTTGTATTGAACATCGCCGTTTGGGGCGCTGTTCTTGCATACCTACTCCAGATGATTTCTTACATATTGCTAAAGCGAAAGTTCCCAAATCTCAACCGCCCATACAAGTCTCCAGTTGGAGTAATGGGAGCGCTAGTTGCTGGAATTCTCGCTCTGGTTATCTTCATCGGCCAAGCGCTTAATGAGGGATACCGCAGCGCAATCATCGCGATTGCGATTGTTTATGCTGTAGGTCTTCTCTTGTTCGCACTCTTCGGAAGAAAGCGCCTAGTGCTTTCACCAGAAGAGCAGGCTGCAATTAAGGGCCATAACTAAATACTGAAGTAACGAGAACCCCCGGCATAATTGCCGGGGGTTCTCTTAACGTTATAGGTAATTCTGGAGGTTGATATGTGTCGATTACTTGGATACACATCCAACAAGGCGATCTCGTTTGATCAAGCAATTGGTCCTGATTTCCAAGAGTTTGTAAAGCTCGCCGATGATCACTGCGATGGCTGGGGCATTGCATCATCCGAAAAGGATCTCTACCGAGAACCAATTGCTGCCACAAAGAGCACACATTTCAAAGATGAAATTGCCAAACATAAATCCTCCGGCTCACTACTTCATCTTCGCTGGGCCACTCCTGGAATTCCGGTTGCTGAAAAGAACACCCATCCATTTACCTATGGCGAAATCTCCTTTATCCATAATGGTGCGCTCTTGCCAGGAGACCAATTGGATTCCAAAATTCCTAATCATCTAAAGGCAAAAATTACTGGGGATACCGACTCAGAGCGTTATTTCTGGTTTGTTATTAGCGAGATTGAGAAAAACGGATTTGTAGAGGGTGTTAAGTCTTCACTCAGTTACATCAAAAATAACATTACCTATTCATCAGTGAATTGCATGATTATGAATAAAGAAACCTTTATCGCTGCCTGTATCTATAACCAAGACCGCATTCCCGATAGATTTAAAGAGCAGACCGATTACTACATCCTCAAATACACCGAGCGCGATGGCGATGTAATAGTGGGCTCCAGCGGCTGGAATCAAGAAGGCTGGAACGAGCTGCCGAATGGTTCTTTACTTGTTGTGGATCGAAATACTCAGAACTGCGAACTAGTTACGTTTAAGTAGTTGGAGCTTCGGCGAGATCTTCCGGTGAATCTGGAAGCGCTTCACGTGGCATTCCTTTGAAGGTGAAGGTTTCTTTACCTTCTTCTCCTTCAATATCGATCAGTACGATCTGGCCGGCTTTAATGTCACCAAAGAGAATCTTCTCGGATAGCGCATCTTCAATTTCGCGTTGAATAGTTCTACGAAGCGGACGCGCACCAAGAGCTGGGTCATAACCGCGCTTTGCAAGAACTGCTTTCGCAGAAGCGGTTAGCTCTATACCCATGTTCTTCTCTTTCAAGCGAGTCTCGAGATTTGCGGTCATCAGATCTACGATCTGAATAATCTCGCTCTCGGATAGCTGATGGAAGACGATGACATCATCAATACGGTTTAAGAATTCAGGACGGAAGTGGGTCTTCAATTCATCGGAGACCTTGTTCTTCATCCGCTCGTAATTTCCAAGGGCATCACTTGAGTTAGCAAAACCGAGTGAGAGCGCCTTCGAGATATCGCGAGTTCCCAAGTTAGTGGTCATGATAATGGTGGTGTTCTTGAAATCTACTTGGCGACCTTGAGCGTCGGTCAATCTTCCCTCTTCAAGTACTTGAAGGAGCGAGTTGAAGATATCTGGGTGTGCTTTTTCGATTTCATCGAAGAGCACGACTGAGAATGGACGACGACGCACTTTCTCGGTTAATTGTCCGCCCTCGTCATAACCAACATAACCGGGAGGAGCGCCGAATAATCTAGAGGCGGTGTGCTTCTCGGAGTACTCAGACATATCAAGTTGAATCAGCGCATCGACATCGCCAAATAAGAATTGGGCGAGGGTGCGGGAAAGTTCGGTCTTACCAACGCCAGATGGTCCCGCGAAGATAAATGAGCCACCAGGGCGACGTGGATCTTTTAACCCTGCGCGAGTACGACGGATTGCTTGTGAGAGAGCTTTAATTGCTTGTTCTTGGCCAATTACTCGCTTATGTAGCTCTTCTTCCATGCGGAGCAATCTTGAAGTCTCTGCCTCAGTTAACTTGAAGACTGGAATTCCAGTTGCGGTAGAAAGAACCTGAGCGATTAACTCTTCATCAACTTCAGCAACCACATCTAGGTCGCCAGCTTTCCAAGTCTTTTCGCGGTCGGCTTTCTCTTGACTCAAGCTCTTCTCTTTATCGCGAAGTGAAGCTGCCTTTTCGAAATCTTGGCCATCAATGGCGGATTCCTTCTCTTGGCGAACTTGAGCGATCTTGTCGTCCATCTCGCGAAGTTCTGGTGGTGCAGTCATACGGCGAATCCGAAGTCTTGAACCAGCTTCATCAAGAAGATCGATTGCTTTATCGGGAAGGAAACGATCTGAGATATAGCGATCGGCAAGAGTTGCCGCAGCAACTACTGCGTCATCGCTAATGGAAACTTTGTGGTGGCTTTCATAGCGATCGCGAAGTCCTTTGAGAATTTGAATGGTGTGAGCAACGGAAGGTTCAGCAACTTGGATTGGTTGGAAACGACGCTCTAACGCAGCATCTTTCTCAAGGTGCTTTCTGTATTCATCAAGAGTAGTTGCCCCAATGGTCTGGAGTTCGCCGCGCGCGAGCATCGGCTTCAAAATCGAGGCGGCATCAATTGCGCCTTCGGCAGCGCCAGCGCCAACGAGAGTGTGAATCTCATCGATAAAAAGAATAATGTCGCCGCGAGTGCGAATCTCTTTCAAAACTTTCTTCAACCGCTCTTCAAAATCACCGCGGTAGCGAGAACCAGCTACAAGTGCGCCGAGATCAAGTGAATAAAGTTGTTTATTCTTCAAAGTTTCTGGGACATCGCCTTTAATAATTGCTTGCGCTAGACCTTCAACCACGGCAGTTTTTCCTACGCCAGGTTCTCCGATTAGAACTGGGTTGTTCTTAGTGCGGCGAGAGAGAATCTGCATAACGCGCTCAATCTCTTTTTCACGGCCGATGACTGGATCTAATTTTCCTTCGCGAGCTGCCGAAGTTAAGTTTCTACCGAATTGATCAAGAACTAATGAAGTGGCGGGAGTTCCTTCAGGTGCACCGGAGGTAACCGCTTCCTTTCCTTGGTAGCCAGAGAGAAGTTGAATAACTTGTTGGCGTACGCGATTTAAATCAGCGCCAAGTTTTACTAGAACTTGTGCGGCAACGCCTTCACCTTCGCGGATGAGACCAAGAAGAATATGTTCAGTTCCAATATATGAATGTCCAAGTTGGAGCGCTTCGCGAAGTGAGAGTTCGAGAACTTTTTTAGCGCGTGGAGTAAATGGGATATGGCCGGATGGAGCTTGTTGGCCTTGGCCGATGATCTCTTCGACTTGAGAGCGAACACCTTCACGTGAGATGCCAAGAGCCTCTAAACCTTTTGCGGCTACGCCTTCGCCCTCATGGATAAGTCCAAGGAGAATATGTTCAGTGCCGATGTAATTGTGGTTGAGCATGCGAGCCTCTTCCTGCGCGAGGACGACGACTCGGCGGGCTCTATCGGTAAAGCGCTCGAACATTCATATCTCCTAACTTTCGCCCTAGCGTATAAGAGGTAGCCGAACGGGGCGACATCAATAAGCCAGGCCAATATATGGCGTGATCCAGGGAGGGTAACCGCAAGATTTGGGGTTTTATGCCCGGGGTGAAGAGCTATTCCAGAACCAGCAACATTCGAGTATTTCCCAGGGTATTGGGCTTCACGCTCTCCAGGTCGAGAAATTCCGCGATACCTTCATCATAAGAGCGGAGTAATTGTTGATAGACATCAGGTTCTACCGGAGCGCCAGATATCTCTTTAAACCCATAGCGCGAAAAGAATTCAGCTTCAAAAGTCAAACAGAATAATCGCTGTAGACCGAGCGTACGCGCTCTCGCAATTATCGCTTCCATAATCTGGTGGCCAATTTTCTTGCGGCGAAACTCCTCAAGGACGGCAACGGTTCTTACCTCACCTAAATCCTCCCAGAGAACATGGAGCGCGCCACATCCGATAACTTCGCCATTTTCTTCAGCAACGACAAACTCTTGAACATCTTCGTAAAGAGTTACAGTTTCTTTAGTGAGTAAGCGGCGTTGCAGAGTGTAGAGATCGATTATCTTGCGGATCGCTTTGATATCTAAGGTTTTAGCGGGACGAATCATTCTGGCTTTACCAATGGAAAGAGAATTGTTTCGCGAATTCCTAGCCCGGTAAGTGCCATCAATAGCCGATCGATTCCCATGCCAACGCCACCGGTAGGCGGCATGCCATGTTCCATAGCGCGTAAGAAATCTTCATCGACTTGCATCGCCTCTAAATCACCTTTAGCGCCTAACTTTGCTTGCTCAACTAATCGCTCCCGTTGAATCACTGGATCAATTAGTTCGGAATAACCTGTGGCAAGTTCAAAGCCTTCTACATAGAGATCCCATTTCTCAGCGATACCTCTAACTTCATGGTGTTCGCGAACTAGCGGTGAGGTATCGACTGGGTAGCCCATTACGAAAGTGGGATTCTTTAATTTCTCTTTGTAGAGCGCTTCAAATATCTCTTCGGCTAACTTGCCAGTTATCCATTTTGGATCGACCTTAAGTCCAATTTCATGTGCAATTTTCTTGAGATCCTCATATTTGGTCGCTGGTGAGACGCTCTTTCCAAACTCATCAGAAATCGCTTGGTAGAAATCAACTTCATACCAATTACCACCAAGATCATGCGTTGTGCCATCTTGATGATTTACTTTATGAGAACCAAAGATTGCCTTCGCAGAATTTTGGACCAGTTCTCGCGTTAAATCTTTCATGTCGAGCCAATCAGCGTAAGCCCAATACATCTCTAACATGGCAAATTCCGGGGAGTGACTGGAGTCAGCTCCTTCGTTACGGAAGTTACGATTAATCTCAAAAACTTTTTCGATACCACCAACTACACAGCGCTTCAAAAAGAGTTCTGGGGCAATTCTTAGAAATAGCTCCATGTCATACGCATTAGAGAGAGTTTTGAAGGGGCGTGCGGCGGCGCCACCATGCATAACCTGGAGCATCGGGGTCTCAACTTCAAGAAAGCCGACAGAATCCAAAGTGCTTCGTAAAGATTTCATAACCGCAGGTCGAACACGCGCCATCTCGCGTGCTTCTCGGCGAACAACCAGATCGACATATCGTTGACGCACGCGCGTCTCCTCATTTAGCGGATTATGTTCATTAGGCAGCGGACGTAGCGCTTTCGCGGCAATCTGGTAACTCTCGGTAAATATAGATAGCTCACCTCGTTTCGAGGTAATTACTTCACCAGTTACGCTGACAATATCTCCGATGTCAATATCGCTCTTCCATGCTTCTAATACGGCTTCACCAACTTTGTCGAAGGAGAGCATTATTTGCAGTTCGGTGCCATCACCTTCGCGCAACATGGCGAAACAGAGCTTTCCGGTATCGCGTTTGAAGATAACTCGACCAGCAACGCTTTCGGTAACCCCAGAAGCAGAATCGATAGCTATATCTTTAAATCGCTCTCGAATCTCTTTGAGAGTTGCGGTCCGCGGTACTCGAACTGGATAAGGAGATTGGCCACTTGCTAAAAGGGAATCGCGCTTTTCGCGCCGAATCCTTAACTGTTCTGGAGTGTCGTTCTCCGCCATATCAGCAGTCTAACCATTACGCTCATGCACAAGGCGTAAGCCAATCAAAGTTAAATCTGGTTCATGAAAATCCAGCGTCTCGCTTATCCCAAGTACTAAGGGCGCCAAACCACCAGTTGCGATTACGGATATCTTCTTATTATTTGGATATAGCTCAGATAACTCATAACTGATTCGCTCTACTAAACCATCGACCTGTCCGGCGAAGCCATAGATAGTTCCCGATTGCAAGGCCTCTACCGTGTTCTTTCCAATAACCGATCGTGGCTTTACCAACTCCACTTTACGAAGTTGCGCAGCTCGTACAGCTAGCGCATCTACTGAGATCTCAATACCGGGCGCAAGTGCGCCACCTAAAAACTCACCTTTTGGAGAGACCACATCAAGATTTGTTGAGGTACCAAAATCAACCACAATCGCCGCGCCATCTTGGCCATAAAGATGATGTGCCGCCAATGTATTCACAATTCGATCAGCGCCGACTTCTTTTGGATTATCGACAAGAAGTGGTACGCCGGTCTTGACACCTGGTTCAATGATTGTGGTTCTGACATCGCGGAAATATGAATCAACCATATAGCGCGCTTCCCGAAGTACCGCGGGCACAGTCGAACAAATTGCTACGCCACTTACTGTGTATTCGGTAATAAGTGAACGCCAGAGTATCCAGAGTTCATCAGCGGTATCCCGCGCGTCTGTCTTAACTCGCCAACTATCAACTAACTCTTCGCCATCGAAGATACCAAGGACGGTGTTGGTATTTCCGATATCAATTGTGAGTAACATTTAAAAATCCAGTCCAATATCTAAAATTGGAGCCGAATGGGTTATCGCCCCAACAGCTAGGTAATCCACGCCGCACTCGGCATAACCGCGTACGCTCTCTAGCGTTAAGCCGCCAGAGGATTCCAAGAGGGTCTTACTATCTCGAGTTAGCGATACCGCTTTTTTGGTATCTGCTATCGACATGTTGTCTAAAAGAATCATTTCTGGTGAACTCTTTAGCGCCTCTTCTAATTGCGCGATGGAATCAACTTCGACTTCAACCGGTAGGCCTGGATATTGGCGGCGCACATTTGAAATCGCATCAGTAATGGAACCGGCTGCGGCGATGTGATTATCTTTAATTAGCGCGCCATCAGCGAGGTTGATGCGATGGTTTTCACCGCCACCCATTCGAACAGCAAACTTCTCTAACTCTCTTAATCCAGGATTTGTTTTTCTGGTGTCGCGAATTACAGCACCAGTTCCAGCAATCCGCTCTACCCAATTCTTTGTGGTTGTGGCAATCCCAGAGAGATGGCTTATTAGATTAAGTGCAACGCGCTCGCTACTTAATATGGCACGCGTTTTCCCAGTGATCGCAAGAATCTTTTCGCCGGGCGCGAGGCGCTCGCCGCACTTCTTAATAAATTCAATTTCGGTAACTCCAGCGATTTCAAATACTGCGGCAGCTACGTTGACACCAGCAACGATTCCGTTTTGGCGACTTTTCAGCGACGCAGTACCAGTTTGAGCGCTATCGATAGTTGCAAGTGTTGTTTTATCTTCACTCGCTTTATCTTCAGCCAGCGCATCTTTTATCAAATCAGTAAGCGCTACTACGTCGAGCCCTTGCGCTTTAAGGCGCTCAGTGAGCGATGCTGAGATCATTGCAGACCTCCTCATGAGTTGAGCGCCAATTACCAATCTCATCTATTGATTGGTGAATTCGCTTTCGCCAAGCATCTGAAGTGTTTGGAAAATCATCTCGAGTATGCGAACCGCGCGATTCGGTTCGTTCTAAAGCTGAGCGAGTTATCGCAGTTGCAAGTAGATAGAGATTTGTGGTCTCCCAAGCATCTACATTTGCGTAGATTGTGGTGGCATCTTTCAACCGATCTAAAGTTTCAAGAGTCTTGGTGAGTGAATCTTTAGTTCGCACCACCGAGGCGCCTCGCGACATCGTGCGTTGCATTTCGCCACGAACAGATGGCGAAATCAGAACCTCGATTGGATCGCTAGCAACGGGTTGCTCCCAAGTAACTAGGCTCTTAGCAATATCTTCGGCAATCCGAGCGCCAAAGACTAAACCTTCTAGAAGTGAGTTAGAGGCAAGACGATTTGCACCATGAGCTCCGGTGCACGCGGTCTCGCCTACGGCATAAAGGCCAGGAACTGAAGAGTGGCCATTTAGATCGGTGCGAATACCGCCTGATGCATAATGAGAAGCCGGCGCCACCGGAATTAAATCTTTAATTGGATCGATACCAATTTGTGAGCATGAAGCATAAATTGTTGGAAATCTATCTTTAAAATCAATTATTGATTTCGCATCAAGCCAGACATGTTTGGCGCCGCTCTGTGACATCTGGCGCGAAATTTCTTTCGCAACGATATCTCGGGGCGCTAAATCAGCAAGCGGATGGACCGATTTCATAAATCGTTCGCCGCGATCATTGACAAGGAAAGCGCCCTCTCCGCGAACAGCTTCGCTAATTAGCGGTTGTTGTCCGCGAGAATTTTCACCCATGTAAAGAACTGTTGGATGAAATTGAATGAACTCCACATCTGCAACATCAGCTCCGGCGCGAAGTGCCAGCGCTACGCCATCGCCAGTTGAAACTGATGGATTGGTTGTTTGTGAATAAACCTGACCAAGTCCGCCAGTTGCCAGCACAACGGCGCGCGCCATAATTTGGCCGACACCATCGCGGCTTCCTTCACCAATTACGTGAAGGGTTACTCCACAGACTCGACCACTCTCACTCTTTAGCGCATCTAGAACCAACGCATGTTCAATTACTTCAATTCCTTGATCTCGTGATACAGCAGCAAGCAGTGCGCGCGAAACCTCAGCACCTGTGGCATCGCCGCCGGCATGGAGTATCCGATTTCGTAAGTGGCCACCCTCGCGCGTCAACGCGATTTCACCCGTCTCTGATTTATCAAAAACTGCGCCGCGTGCAATTAATTTTCGAACCGCTTCCGGTCCCTCGCTTACCAATACTTTTACCGCCGGTAGATCGCACAAACCCGCGCCGGCCACGAGAGTGTCTCTTTCATGTTGTTCTGGGGAATCACCTGGGCCAAGCGCAGCTGCGATTCCGCCTTGCGCCCACTTGGTAGATCCCTCATCAACATAAGACTTAGTAATAAGTACTACCGAGAGGTTGTGTGCACGTATTTGGAGCGCAGTTGTGAGTCCAGCAACGCCAGAACCAATTACAACTACATCAGCTGAGGTGCTCCAGCCAGGGAGCGGGGCCCGCAATTTCATAGTCGTACCAAGTTTTCTTTCCAACTAAATGTAAATACTGCGTTATCAATTAGACGAATGCCCTCTATCCAGCCGGCGACTATCGCCCGCGGCTTGACTGTGTTCTCATCAGCAACTGCAAAGGTTTCGCTGTCGATAATCTCGGCATAATCAACCTTGAAATTTGAATTGTTAAGTTGATTCTGTAGTTCTTGGCGAGCTTTACCTATCGATTCTTTGTCATTTGCAGCTCGTAGCGCCCGCGCGATTACTTCAGCCTCGCTGCGCCCAGAATTACTAAGTCTTACGTTACGAGAAGACATAGCTAATCCAGATTCTTCGCGGATAGTAGGCGCAGCAATTATCGAAATTCCAGGATGTAATTTGGCAGCCATCTCTGTAATAAGAAAGAGTTGCTGGAAATCCTTCTCACCAAAGATTGCGTATTTAGGTTGAACTAATTCAAATAATCGATTAACAACAGTCAGAACGCCATCAAAGTGACCCGGACGACTCGCGCCTTCATAAAGTTTTCCAAGTTCTCCCGAGCTAATCGGCTTTGGTGAATCTGGATAGAGATCGCTTACTTCAGGTCGCCATAAGATTGTTGCTCCCGCTTTATGAGCTAGCGCTTCATCTAAATCAGGAGTCTTTGGATATTTTTCATAATCATCGCTATTTTCAAATTGCAATGGATTGATAAAGACCGAGATTGCGACATCGTCACAGTATTGGCGGGCAATTGTTATTAGCGATTGATGGCCAGCATGAAGCGCGCCCATGGTTGGAACAAAGGCGCAGGCGCTTGGTATGGCGCGTTGTATTTTCATTATCTAGCTCCAGTCCGCTTGGGGTACCAGGCGCCAAAATTCTACTTCGCTTCTAGATTTGCGAGAAGTTGGCAAATCGGGCCGTGGCCGGAAAGCTCGCCATCGGGCTCGATTTCAAACCAGGGAGCAAGCACAAAGAGTCTTTGGTAAGCCCGCGGATGGGGCAGCGTCAATTCCGCGCTCTCCATAAATAGTCCACCGTAATCGATGATGTCGATATCGATGGTGCGGGCAGCATTGGGAAAGCTACGAAATCTTCCCATCTTATTTTCAATATCGGATAGAACTTTCATTAAATCGAGCGGTCTTAACTCGCTCTCGCCAATCAATACCGCATTGATGTAATTAGGTTGCTTATACGCGACGCCCACCGGCTCGGTCTCAATTAATTTAGATACTGATTTAACTTCGATTCGATCTCTAATCTGATCAATTGCCTCTGAGATTTGTCGGCGCGGATCGCCGAGGTTTGCTCCCAGCGCAATTATCGCTTTCATCGCTCGCTCTTGATAGTTGCCGAGACATCTTTACAGGGAATAGGAATTGGCGCCTGTGGTTTATGAACTGTTACTTCTGCTGACTCAACTTTGGGAAAGTTTTCTAGTATCAAATCTCCGATTTCTTTCGCTAACTTCTCAATTAAATTTACCGATGGTCCAGTTATAATTTGATGGGTCAGCTTTGCAATTTCAGCGTAATCAATTGTCTCTTCCAGCGCATCGCTCTTTGCTGCCTTTAATAACTTAGTTTTTAGCGTTATATCTACGACAAATTCTTGTTCATTAACTTTTTCAGAGGAGAGCACTCCGTGTTTGCCGCGACCTGTAATTCCAATTATTGAGATCTTCTCACTCATATTTTTAGTTTATCTTTTAGCGAGCGCTTCGACTATAGCGATGGCATCACAATGTGGTTTAACAGAATGAGTGCGGACGCCCCAGATACCTTGCTTAGCAAGCACTGCCGTTAACGCGATACTCGCAGATTCTCGTTGATCAGGCTCGCCACCAATTAGTTCACCAAGGAAACGCTTACGAGAGGCGCCTACCAATATGGGATAGCCAAGAAGAGCTAGGCGATCTAAGTTTTTAAGTATCTCCCAATTATGTTCGCTGGTCTTAGCAAATCCGATTCCCGGATCAATAATCAATTGTTCTGGGTCAACACCAGCTTCAATCGCAGAATTGATTCGCTCCTCTAACTCTTCTCGGACCTCTTTAATGATATCTTCATAGAGTGCATGTTCCTCCATAATTTTCGAATGGCTCCGCCAATGCATAATCACATATTGAATATCCCGGTTATTCGCGATTAATTCATACATCTTCTCATCGGCTAATCCGCCGCTGACATCATTTACATATTTCACACCGACTTTAATCGCTTTTGCAGCAACCCCGCTGCGCATCGTGTCGATCGAGACTGGTACTCCAAGTTTCACAACCTCTTCCAAAACTGGCATTACTCGAGCCAACTCTTCTTCCTCGCTTACTCGCTCAGCTCCTGGTTTAGTTGATTCACCACCAATATCAATTATGTCCACGCCCTCTTCAATCATGGCTTTGGCGCGACCGATTGCAGCATCAATTGTGAAATGGCGACCACCATCGGCAAATGAATCTGGGGTCACATTTAAAATCCCCATAACTAAAGTGCGCATTATTTTGTGGTTATTAAAGACATTGCTTCGGCGCGGGTTGCCGGATCACGTAACATCCCTCTTACTGCGCTCGTCACCGTGCGCGCTTCATATTTCTTAACTCCGCGCATCGACATACAGAGATGGACGCAATCAACGATAACAATCACGCCGCCAGGTCCAAGCGCTTCGACTAATGCATCGGCAATCTGAGTCGTTAAACGTTCTTGAACTTGTGGGCGTCTTGCAAATAGATCCACTAATCGAGCGAGTTTCGAAATTCCCGTGACTCGACCGCTTGCGCCCGGGATATATCCAATATGGGCTTTGCCATGAAACGGAGTTAGATGATGTTCGCAGTGTGAGAAAACTTCAATATCTTTGACTATAACTAACTCTTCATGTCCTAGATCAAACGAGGTTGTAAAAACATCTTTTGGCTCTTGAAAGATTCCTTGAAAGTTCTCACGCATCGCCCGCGCTACTCGTGATGGTGTGTCCTTTAAACCTTTGCGATCTGGATCTTCCCCAATTCCAAGAAGAATCTCTCGAACCGCGCGCGCAATTCGTTCTTCATCGAACTTGGCGCTCATTACGTTGTTTTCTTACGACGCTTCGTGGATTCTGGTTCTGGAGTTGGTTCTACTTTTGGCTTTAGTGGAACCGGTGGAATGCGCGATGGCGCGCGCAGCGCCGATCCGGTCCAAGCTGGACGTTTCGGCCTAGCAGCGACTCTCTTAAAGATAACTTCGATCTCCTCTTTCTGGAGCGTCTCTTTCTCGAGCAGCTCTTCGACTAGCGCATCGAGAATTGATCGATTTTCAACGAGAATTTCATATGCCTCTTGGTGAGCATTTTCGATAAGAGAACGAATCTCACTATCAACCACGCTGGCCAGATGTTCTGAGTAATCTCTCTGATGTCCGTAATCACGTCCTAAGAATGGAGCGGAATCACTTGTGCCAAGTTTGATTGCGCCCAATTTCTCAGTCATTCCATATTGAGTAACCATGGCACGGGCCAACGTGGTCGCCTTTTCAATGTCATTTGAAGCACCAGTTGTTGGGTCATGGAAGACCAACTCTTCGGCAGCGCGCCCGCCCATTGTGTAAGCCAATTGATCGAGCATCTGATTTCTAGTCGTTGAGTACTTATCTTCATCGGGAAGCACCATGGTGTAACCAAGTGCATGTCCGCGCGGCATGATGGTAATTTTGTGAACCGGATCGGTATGTGGAAGTGCATGCGCAACTAGCGCATGACCTCCTTCGTGATACGCCGTAACTCTTCGCTCTTTTTCACTCATTAAGCGAGATTTACGCTGCGGACCAGCCATCACGCGATCAATCGCTTCATCAATATCATCGCGAGAGATAACTTTGCGATTTTGGCGAGCGGTGAGAAGCGCTGCTTCGTTAAGAACATTTGCTAGGTCAGCTCCAGTAAATCCAGGAGTTCTTCGAGCTAGCGCTTTCAGATCTAAATCTTTCTCTAACGGTTTATTCTTAGCGTGAACTTTCATGATGGCTTCGCGCCCCTTTACATCAGGGCGATCTAGAGCAATCTGGCGATCAAATCGGCCGGGGCGAAGTAAGGCTGGATCCAAAATATCTGGACGATTTGTTGCCGCAATCAAAATCACTTCATCATGAGGTTCAAAGCCGTCCATCTCGACCAAAAGTTGATTGAGAGTCTGTTCGCGTTCATCATGGCCGCCACCAAGTCCAGCACCGCGATGTCTACCTACGGCATCAATTTCATCAACGAATATGATTGAAGGTGCATTCTGTTTTGCTTGATTAAAGAGATCGCGGACTCGAGACGCTCCGACTCCCACAAACATCTCAACAAAATCTGATCCTGAGATTGTGTAGAACGGAACCTTTGCTTCACCAGCAACAGCACGTGCAAGAAGTGTTTTTCCGGTTCCGGGAGGGCCAAAGAGCAGTACGCCCTTTGGAATCTTTGCGCCAATTTCTTGGTACTTTTTGGAATTGGCTAGAAAATCCTTAATCTCTCGGAATTCTTCGATTGCTTCATCTGCTCCAGCAACATCAACGAAAGTAACTTGCGGAATTTCATTGGAATGTAATTTCGCTCGCGAACGACCGAATGAAAATACTCGAGAGCCCCCTTGTGATCGTCCCAAAAAGAAGAGTAAGAGGAAGAAGATAAGAAGAATCGGTCCCAGAGTGAAAAGAATTGAAACAAAGATGTTTGTCCGCGGAACTTCAACATTCCACTCTTTAGGCGGTGGTGACGCGCTCAATAAATCAACAAGAATTGGTTCTTGTCCGCTTACATAAGATGCTTCGACTTTGGTAGCACCCTCAATTGCGCTACCTGGCTTTAAAATTAATCGAATTACTTGTTGGCGATCAACGATTGTTACCTGTTCCACATCGCCCCGAGTAATTGCGCTTATTACTTGTGAAGTTTCCACCTTGGTGAATTGATTACCGCCGGATGAGATCCGGCCAACGAAGGTGACCAGAACAATTGCAAGAAGAATCCAGAAGAGTGGTCGACGAGTTAATGGCTGTTGTGGTTTACCGGCTTTGACTGGAAACTTAGGCCGTTTGATTTGGAACTTCTTACTTGGTTTTTTCTCGGCCATAGCTACTCGTACATATGTTTCGCTAGGACTGCGATAAATGGGAGATTGCGATACTTCTCATTGAAATCAAGCCCGTAACCAATAACAAAGTCTTTCGGGATATCAAACCCAACATACTTAACATCTACTTGGACGATTGCTGATTTAGGTTTGCGAAGTACGGTCATGATTTCAACCGATCCCGCACCCCTTGATTTCAAGTTATTGCTCAACCAATCTAAGGTCAATCCGGTATCGACGATATCTTCTATGATTAAAACACTCTTGCCGGTGATATCTCGATCCAAATCTTTAAGGATGCGAACTACTCCAGAAGATTTTGTTCCTGATCCATAAGAAGAAACTGCCATCCAATCAATCTCAACATGGCGATTCATATGGCGCGTTAGGTCAGCCATAACCATTACCGCGCCTTTTAAAACGCCGATTAGTAAGAGTTCCTTGCCTACATAATCATTATCAATTTGCTTTGCAATCTCTTTTAATCGAGTCTGCAATTGCTCTTCGGTAATGATTACCTTTTCAATTTCACTCTTTACTGATTCGAGATCCACCTGCGACCTTTCATATGGGGCATTAAGAGAACGAAAGTCTGCCCGAAATTCGCGCTACGGTCACACCGCCGGGAAGCGATACCGCTCCTTGCCCCTTCCACGCTGTGATTAGGGCCTCAACCGGCTCAATATGTTCGGATGAAAGTGAGCCAACTGGGGCGCCGGCGTGATGAATCGCCAATCTGATTACGCGCGAGCGAATCGCTCGTGGCAGCTTTGCTAATTCTTCGACATCTAGATTCTTTGGATCGAGGGTTGGGAAGACTCTATTGGCCCATTCATCAAGGGCATCGGCATCGTCGCGAAGTAATTTTGCTGATCGAGATAACGCATCGGATACCCCTGGACCAAGTTCACTCTCTAATAAAGGCAGAATTTTTTCTCTCGCTCTAACTCGCTTGTATTCCAAATCTTTATTATGTGGATCGATCCAGAATTCGATTCCTAATTCTTTACATGCAGCTTCCGTCTCAGAGCGGGTAGCGCTTAAGAGCGGCCGGCGATAAATATCAATCCGCTTGGCCATTCCAGAGAGTGAGCGAGTGCCCGAGCCCCTCGCTAGTCCCAACAAAACTGTCTCAGCTTGATCATCTTTAGTGTGACCGAGAAAAATTGCTTTCGCATCAAATTCTTCTGCCACTTCTTGTAGCGCCTCATATCTCGCGCGGCGTGCCGAAGCTTCTGGTCCATCAACTTGCGTAACGTTGATCCGACGCATCTCAACTCTTTCAAATCCCAACTTCTTCAAAGTTGCACTCGCCGTTGCTGCGACTTCACCTGAATTACTCTGCAATTGATGATCAATAATTACTGGAATACATCCAATTGCGAGCTCTCTTACTTCATAGAAGAGAGCCGCCGCTAGAGCCATGGAATCGGCGCCACCCGAGACTGCAACCAGAATGCGATTACCTGCGGATAGATCACTTAGTTCTTCCCGGACCGCTAACCGCAATCGATAGAGCGGGGTTGCTTCTGCCATAGCAGCAGAGCGTAGTTACTACTAGACGCGACCTCCATACGGCATCAAGCCCTTGATGCTGTAGATATTTGAGTAAAGCAGCCCCTTACCTTTCGTATGTGCTTCCCACATCATCCCGTTTCCAGCGTAAATCGTGATGTGATGAATCGTGTTCACCGTTCCCTTATATGAGTAGAAGAGCAAGTCGCCCGGGAGCAATTGATTAAGTGGAACATGTTTTGTGTAAGAGAAATAGAGAGATGAGTTAAGGCGATCCCAGTTTGGCCAGCCAAGTCCCGCGCTTCGGTAAGCCGCATATACTAAGCCGGAGCAATCAAATGCATTCGGTCCTTCATCTCCCCAAATATATGGTTTGCGCGCTTGGACTTGGCGCTTTGCAAATTCAACAGCCTTATCGCGCATCGCTTGATCTGATCTAAAAGTAGTTCGGCCACGAAAACCGATATCTGGCCAGACTTTGGTGTAGATCGCAGTTCCTTGCGCAATCGAGGCATTTGCTTCTTCAAGCAAAGCAAGTTGTCGTTGCTGTTCTAGAGTGACGCGTGTCTTGCGAGCCGCGTTTAATTCCTTCAAGACTTGATCTTGAATCTTCTGGAGTCGATCTACTTCCTTCTGTTGCGCATCTTGAGCAGCATCAGCTTCTGCTTTAGCGGCGGCAACTTTTGCTGTTGCAATTCGTTGACGTTCTTTCGCCTCATCAGCTGCTTGCTTCGCCTCTTTCGCTACAACTTCGGCTCGCTTAAAGCGGAAGAGCGCTTGTGTGTTTTGTTCACCGAGTGAATCTAAAACTGATAATCGGTCCATTAAATCTTGTGGGCCATCTGCTTGAAGAACTGAATCTAAATCTGTAAAGCCACCGCCCATAATGTAGGCATTTGTTGCAAGGCGCCCAATGGCATCGTGTGCTGCTTTAACTTGTCCAACTGCTGCGATATACGCCTCTGCTGCTGCTTCGGCTTCCTTTGTAGCTTTAGCAAGCTCTGCTTTCGCTGCTTCATATTTACGGCGAGCGCTTTCGGCTACTGAAATTAATTGTCTAAGAGTTAAATTTGCTTTTGCTAACTTAGCCGCGGCCGCATCTGCTACTTTTTTCTTCTCTTCCTCGATCTTCTTTGCTTCTGCAATCTGGGCCAAACTAGGCTTCTTAGGATTGGCGATTGCGGGAACGTTTGAAGAAATTGTGAAGAGCGAAACTAATAAGAGCGCAGTGAAACGGCGTTGAGTAGTTATCACTCGTTGGCTCCCTGGGGAAATGGGGGTCAGTTACAACCACATAGAGTAAAGGAGGAAATCAACTTTTCCCGGGATTTGCCCGGACTGTTCCTCAAATTTTCCTGAAAATTTCAATAATTCAAAGGGCAGGCGAGCGACCTACCACTTCAATCTTGCTTTTTTCGCTCGGACAAGAATTCCCTCCCCTGAAGCTGAAGCTATACCAGTCAATGCCGTGATGTTTACTTGATGGAAAACCAAAACCAAAAAGTCCAGCAGTTTTTCTATGTTTCTTTATCTGCGCCAGAGTTGCCGTCGTCCTTTCGTCAGATTTAGGATCATCATCTCGGAATAACGAATCAAGATTTGAATTCTCGATTACTTTTCCAATATTTATGAGCTTCGCAGTATTAACTGCGCGACACCATCTACTTGATTCCACTTTATAGATACGCTCTTGTTTTGCCTTTAACCAATTACCTATTTTTCTAGCTTGTTTCTTGCCTTCTTCAGATAGATTTCTTTGAGTTGAACAATCGCCAATTTTGAAATTCTCTGGGTCTCCTGTCCCGGGCGCTACTGCATGTCTAAGTCATATCACAAAGCCTTTTGAATCGGGATTAACTACTTTTTCCCAAACGTCATCTGCGGCAGAAGCGCCATTAGATTGGATAGCTAAAGCAATTACAATTAAAAAAAGAGCTTTTTCACAGAAAGACGCCTGCGACTAGAAGAATCGAGTACAAACTGAGATAAGAGATCGAGCCATTAAAGATCCGCCCTGAATTCACTTCCATATCGCGAAGTTGCCAGGCAAATACAAGTCCCATAACCAAAGTCAGAACGTAGCTCCAAATTGGAAAGCCGGCGCTGTAAAGAGTCAGTAGTGAAGTAATGATCATCGCAATGGTGTGGAACCAACTCTGCTTTGCCACCTCTTCTTTCGTTGCTACAACGGGGAGCATAGGAATTCCCGCAGCCGCATAATCATCGCGATACTTAATGGCAAGTGCCCAAAAATGCGGTGGCGTCCAGAAGAAGATAACCAAGAAGAACCAGAAAGAGGTCCAAGAGAGTGAATTGGTAACCGCAGCCCAACCAATTAAGACTGGAAGACATCCCGCAATCCCTCCCCAGACAATATTTTGTGAGGTGCGACGTTTTAGCCCAACGGTGTAACCAAATACGTAAAATGCAATCGCCGCAACTGTTAAACCTGTGGCTAGCGGGTTTGTGAATATCCAAAAAATAACGAGAGAAATAATTGCAATTACATAGGCGAATATCAAAGCTCGCTCTTCGCTAATCAGTTCATTGACGATAGGGCGCTTTGAGGTTCTAGTCATCATCCGATCAATATCACTCTCGATCACCATATTGAATGCGTTGGCCGCGCCAGCTGCGAGCGTGCCACCGAATAAAGTCGCAATAGTTATTGATAAATCTGGGATTCCATCAAAGGCAAGAAAGAGCGCTGGGAGAGTCGTAACCAATAGCAACTCAACTACTCGCAATTTCATCAATGCGAGATAGGGCGAAATCACATGGCGAGGTTACCGGGTAGATTAGTCACGTGCGCCTTCGCTCATCTGTAATTCTTATCGCAACTCTTCTCACCATTCCCCCAGTTGAGGCGCAAACCACTTCTGCTGATACGAAAATGCGATTACTCACCACAATTACCGGTGATATCGCGCCTAAATCAGTACGCGCTTCCGGAACTGGTTTCGTCTCAGCTCATAACATGATGTATCGCCACTCAATAACTATCTATGATGCGAAGGCGATGAAATTAGTCGAGACAATTCCAGATCGAGTTGATCTAAATCAACTTGGTTTTACGGGATACACGGGCACTCATAGAGGCGCTCCTGTGGAAGGCGCATTCTCGCCTGATGGTAAGTATTTATATGTAACAAATTACGCCATGTATGGCAAGGGATTTAATCGAGAAGGTACCGATATCTGTCGCCCGGAAAATAACTACGATCGATCCTTTCTCTACCGAATAGATACCGCGGCCTGGAAGATTGATGCGGCATATCGAGTTGGTGTGGTTCCCAAAGTTGTTCAAGTCTCCGCCGATAACAAATATGTATTGGTATCTAACTGGTGTTCTTATGACATCTCAGTCATATCTACTGCGGATCAGAAAGTGGTGAAGACGATTTCAATTGGCGCATATCCGCGTGGGATTGCTATCTCAAGTGATTCTAAGTTCACTTATATCGCCCAGATGGGAGGCTCGGTCGTACATAAGATTGATTTGAATACTTGGCAACGCACTCGGTTAGAAGTTGGCTCTAACCCAAGGGCGCTAGTTCTCTCGCCGGATGACAAGATGCTCTATTTAACTTTGAATAAATCGGGTCGGATCGCCGCATTTGATTTAGTTGCCAATGAATTGATTAAAACGGTGAAGACTGGAAACGCTGCCCGTAGCCTTGATATCTCAAGTGATGGCACCGCTCTTTATGTTGTTAATTACGCTAGCGACACCATCTCCAAGGTAAGAGTTAGCGACCTTTCCGTTTTAGAGAAGAGAAAGGTCTGTAACGAACCAATTGGAGTCACTTATGAAGCACAAAATAAGTGGATCTGGGTCGCCTGTTACGGCGGCTCAATTAAGGTGTTTGATGATTCCCTTTAACCACAACTTCCAATAACTTATCCATAGTCCTTCGCGCAGCATTTCGCGCACGGAGATTGGGATTGATGCCATCTGCCAATATTGCAAAGGCATACTCTTGATTACCGCTCTCGGCATAGCCAGCCATAGTTACGCTTCTATTTATCCATCCAGTCTTAGCGTGAACATGATTGATTGCGGCAGGCACCTTCTCAAAACGCTTTACTAAAGTTCCCGTCTTTCCCGATATCGGGAGGCCTTCATAGATTGCGGCATATCTGGGATCGTTGCGAATAACTCTTAACAATTCAACGACAGTTCTTGCTGAGACTCGATTCTCTCGTGAAAGTCCGCTGCCATCCTTAACTACCAATCCGCTGGTATTTACATTTAATTTAGCTAATTCGCCCTTGAATGTATTTGTTAACCCTTTTGCGCTTGCAGGATTTCCGAGTTGTCGATTTACTGCTTTTGCAAGTCGATCCGCTACGACGTTATCGCTCCAGAGAATTACGTGCGAGACCATCTTGCTAAGTGGTTTTGAAGCTAAGGTCGAAAGCTCTTCCACACCAATTTCAGTTGCCGTAATGCCATTTACTTTCTTAAGAGTTGCCCTTATCCCTCGTTGCTTAAACACAACTTTCAAACCTTTAACATCCCCGGGATATAGTGCAGTGTAATTAATTACGACTTTTTTGGAATCTAGGACGCCCGCACGACTCAGTAACCCCATTAGATAACCATGTCCATATTTATCTGAGACGCTACGGTTTACGCTAAGAAATGGATCTAACGAACCTATAAGTACAAACTCTCGCTTCTTTCGGGTACCCCAAACCGTTGTTGCGTAACGTGAAGTCGAATCTAGATTTGCAAGGACTACCGCCATAGAGAGTAGTTTCAAAACCGAAGCGGGAGCCCTTAGTGAATCAGGCTCGTTCTCCGCTAAAACTGTGCCATCTGGATTAAGAATTAATAAGCCAGGTTTACTTAATTGATCAGCATTTACATATTTCTCCAGGCTATGAAGAGCTGATGCTGGATTCACTGAAAAAGCTAAAGAAGAAATCAATAGAGCAATCAATAATCGACGCACCGCGGAAGCGTACTCACTCAAACCTGGAAATTGACCTTATGAAATCACCACTCCTAGGCTTATCTCAAGATGCCCAACGCAGAGATCGGCCCAGGTGAGTTCTATCCAGTTTTTGGCGTAGGTCCACATCCAAAACCCTGGCCCACTGGCGATGAATTTGATCCCGCACTCTTAGAAAAAGGCGACCGGCGCAATGTTTTAGATCAGTATAGATATTGGAGCGTCGCTGCCATAGTTAATGATTTGAATAAAAAAAGAAACCCACTTCGAATTGCTATTGAAAATTGGCAACATGATCTAAATATCGGATCAATTGTAAGGACTGCAAATGCATTTAATGTTGCAAGTGTTCATATTGTAGGAAAGCGAGATTGGAATAAGCGCGGAGCGATGGTTACTGATCGATATCTAGAGGTAATTCATCATCCCAAAATATCTGACTTCAAGAACTGGTTTGATGAGAGAAAAATCGAGATTATTGGTATCGATAATGTTGATGGATCAACTGCTTTAGAGAGCGCAAAGTTGCCCAAAGAGTGTGTTCTTCTCTTTGGGCAAGAGGGAGCTGGAATGTCAGAGGAAGCGATTGCAGCCTGTTCTCGAATTCTCGCAATCGCGCAATATGGATCTACACGTTCAATGAACGCTTCGGCTGCCGGAGCAATTGCTATGTATGCCTGGGGGATGCAGCACTTAACGCCACCAACAACCCATCCGTAGCACGTTCTACCATCTCAAGTACTTTTTCAAATGCTGCATCTGGGAGTGAATACGGATCTGGAACTTCCAAGTTTTCTGCAGTCTCATCAAACTCTCTCAGATAGAAAATTTTTTGATGCTCTTCATCGCTAGTGGCAAGTTGTTTTACTCGTTGATAATTATGGTTGTCCATAACTAGTACTAGATCGGCTGCCACTAACCTCAAATAATTAAATTGAGAAGAGATATGGTTGTATCTATAACCGGCTAACTCCCAAATTCGTTTCGCTGGTGGATTTGGCCCCTCTCCAACATGCCAATTCGAAGTCCCCGCAGAATCAACAGTTATTGAGCTATTTTTGATCTTGTTATGAAGTACGGCTGCGGCCATAGGAGATCGACAGATATTGCCGTAGCAAACCATCGTTATTAAGAGGTGCTCACGCCCCGCAAGGAACGAAAGATCAGGCACTAGTCCTCGGTAATCTCAGTTACTGCAGAAATTCTTCGTTCAATCTCATCGGCTTCTTCACTTCGCCCTGTTGTACGAAGAGCTTGTGCAATTCGCCGTTCGATAGCAACGATAAATTCGAAATCGCGCGGATCCGCGTCGGCAGCGATATCAAGGACTCGTTCTAGAGTCGCTAATCCCTCTTCTACTTCGCCATTGATTACTTGCGCTTTACCAAGTTCAAATGAAGCGTAAGTTAGTCGCCGTTGATCATGAGCAGTTGCGAAGACATCAACTGACTTTTGGGCAAACTTAAGAGCTGACTCGGCGTCGCCAATTTCCACATAGCAGTGGGCTAATTTCTGGTCACATCTTGCAACTTGGATGACTTCTTGTGAAACCTTGAAGTATTCACGCGCCTCCAAAAATGTTGAGATTGCTTTCTCATAATCTTTTAGTTCGCGATACGCACAACCAATTAGATAGAAATCATTAGCCGAGCCAAGTTCATTTCCATCTACGAGATGTTCTTGCGCGCACTCTTCCATACAGGAAATTGCTTTCTCATACTCTTTTGACGAGAACCACCATTCACCTAACGTGCAGGCAAGTTCTAAGGCCATGGGAGATTTATTTTCGCGTAAGAGCTCAACGGCTTTACTCATTGCATTAGCCGCTTCATTCATTCGCTTCAATTGATTTAAGTTATAACCAATTGCGGAATATGTCTGGGCTAAACCTTCTCTAGGTGCCGCAGTTCCAAGTTCCGCGTAAATGTCTCGCGCAGTTTCAGCTAGCGCTAACGCCTCGTCATATTGTCCGCGCGCATAAATCCTTGCGCTTAATTCGTAATAAGTACTTGCTCGATCGACGCCTTGCGTTTCAGGTATCCGCTCCCACAACATTTCTTCCGTGATGATCTCTTCATTTCCATCATCTTCGTTGTGTTCGTTACCCAAGTGGCGGCCTCCCCTTACTTAACCACAACTTAGCACCAGGCAAAGTTAATTGCTTTGAATTTGGCAATTGGCTCGCGCTTAAATCGAATCTTGCTTGCCGAGGGTTACTTCAAAGGTCTGACTGCCGCCACCAGGCAAATCAACCTTAATTTTGATTGTGTCACCTGGAGCATAAGCGCGGACGCGAACAATTGCCGAAATTAGATCGTTGATCTTCTTTCCATCGATTTCGCGAATTATGGAGCCGTTTGGAATTTGTGCTTTAGCGGCAGGTTCGCCACCTACAACGGTGAGAATGCGCGCCCCAATTCCGTTATAGGTGTTATCGAAATTTACACCTAAAAATGGTCGTGAGGATTTTCCAGTCGCGATAATTTCGTCTATCACACGTTTAGCTTGATTAAATGGAATGGCAAAACCAAGTCCGATAGAACCTGCGGTTGAGCCAGTAGAAGCAATTGCTGAGTTAATCCCAACAATGGCGCCAGTTGAATCGACAAGGGGGCCGCCGGAATTACCAGGATTAATTGCAGCATCTGTTTGAATTGCATCGATAAATGAACTGATTCCGCTGCTGCCAGTTGTTACCGGCCGATTTAAAGCTGAGACGATTCCACTTGTTACCGTTCCCGATAGGCCCAGCGGTGAACCGAAAGCAATTACCGGTTCTCCGATAATTAGCTTGCTGGAATTCCCCTCTTTTATCGGGCGAAGATTTCCTAGACTAATTTTCAAGACCGCAATGTCATAAGCAGCATCGCGACCAACAATAGAAGCGGTCTCCATATCACCGCTATCAAGCTCGACGCGAACTGTTCCGCTCTGAACCGCATCCACAATCACGTGATTGTTTGTAACTATAAATGAACTTGTGCCGCCACTTCTATATATCACGCCAGAGCCGGTACCGCTACGAGATGGTGCACTCACTGAAATAGAGACAACAGATGGTGAGACAGCTGCCGCAATTGTTTGAATATTTACGCCAGAACCGGCGATCTCCATCAAAGTTTTAGTTCTTGAACAACTTCCATCAGTCGATGCATAAATCGCTTTAGTTTTCTTGTCAACGCAAACTTTTGTTGGCGGAGTATCTGGAGTAACTGCGACTGCAACGCTTCCAGCGACGATTGCTCCAGCAAAAAATCCAATCAAAACTTTCGAGAAAGAAGAGAGAGGTTTCATGGATGACACCTTTTCACGAGTTCCTGAGAGATTGATTGATGTAAATCCAACCCACTCTGAGTAGACTCCGCAAATTATGGCGCCCGAGTTAAAGCGAGCCCGCTCGGGCGTGACTCTAGCTTTCGTTGTGAACGGCTTCACAGCCGGTACCTTCGTGGCGCGAATTCCGGATATTAAAGAGATTCTCGCAATTTCAGATGGCGTTCTTGGACTCTCTCTTCTATTTGTATCGATTGGCGTATTTGCTGGGCTCGGACCAGCCGGAAGAAATAGCGCCCGCTACGGAAGTAGACCGGTAATCCTCTGGGGCACCCTTGCGATCGTTATCTCCCTTCCCATTGTTGGATGGCTTCCCAGTCTAAGTTTTGCCTGGTTCGGACTTTTTCTATTTGGTTTTGCCTTGGCCACTCAAGATGTCTCAATGAATGCGCATGCCGTTGTTATTGAACAGAGAGCTGGCCGAAGATTGATGAGCACATTCCATGCCATGTTCTCTGTTGGCACGCTATTTGGCGGAATTCTGGGTGGCTTCTTCTCGCAACTAGAAGTTACCCCGCTTAACCAAGGTTATTTCTTGGCGCTAATTTACTTAATAGTTTTATTCTTTATCCGCGCCTTGATTCTGCCCGCTGCAGTCGATCAACACCCAATTACAAAGAGTAAAGGTGAGCGCTCTCCAGTTATTTTCTGGATCTTTGGTATCTTCGGTCTCTTTGCAGCTCTTAGCGAGGGCGCTGCCGGTGATTGGGGTGGCGTTCTTGCACGCGATGCATTTGCTGCTACACCTTTTATTTCAACGCTTCCGTATATCGTCTATACGTTGGCAATGGTAGTCGGTCGTCTCGCTGGAGATTACTTAGCGCATAAATTTGGTGCTTCCCAAATCATTGCTGCCGGCGGAATACTTTCTAGTGTCAGTCTTACTCTAGGTTTAATTATTGGCGGTATTCCGGCTCTTACGATTTCTTGGTTATTACTCGGCACCGGACTCTCGGTTGTGATTCCTTTAATGTTTAGCGCTGCTGGAACTTTAGCAAGCACAAAATATCACGGAGTCATCTCACCACCCCAAGCTATCGCTCAAGTCTCCGGAATTTCTTACTTTGGTTTTGTTATCGGGCCACCAGTAATTGGATTTCTCGCTGAATTATTTGAGCTTCGGTGGGCGCTCTTCTTTTTAGTTGCGCTCTGCTTCAGCCTTATCTTTGCTTCGCGTTATGCAAAAGCGGCGTAATAATTACCAACTTAAAAGCTACCAAGAAGAATGTAGTGGGCGACCTTCGGCATAACCGGCCGCCGACTGGATACCAATAACCGCTTTCTCAGCGAACTCAGTTAAATTCTTAGCTCCGGCGTAAGTACATGAGGATCTAACTCCAGCAATAATGTCATCGATTAAATCTTCAACTCCGGGTCGAGCCGGATCTAAATACATTCTGGAAGAAGAGATGCCTTCCTCAAAGAGAGCTTTTCGCGCGCGATCAAATACATCTTCACTTGAAGTACGAGCCGCAACAGCACGTGCTGATGCCATACCGAAGGATTCTTTGTAAAGGCGACCTTCGACATCGACGCGAAGATCACTTGGCGATTCATAAGTTCCCGCAAACCAAGAACCAATCATTACCGCTGATGCACCGCCAGCTAGAGCTAACGCCACATCTCTAGGATGGCGCACTCCGCCATCTGCCCAGATAAATTTTCCTAATTTTTTAGCTTCCGCTGCGCACTCAATAACAGCAGAAAATTGTGGGCGGCCAACTCCAGTTTGCATTCGCGTAGTGCACATCGCGCCTGGTCCAACGCCAACTTTAACAATGTCGGCACCGGCGCCTACTAAATCTCGCACACCATTCGCCGTAACCACATTGCCAGCAACGATAGGCACTCCGCCAGCGATGGGACGAATTAATTTGAGGACCTCAATCATCTTCTCTTGATGGCCATGAGCAGTATCGACAACTAAGAGATCAACGCCGGCCGAAACCAATCCGGCTACCTTCTCTTTCACATCGCCATTTACTCCTACAGCGGCTGCAATCCGTAATTTCCCTCTGGCATCAAGTGTTGGCTGGTAGAGCGTCGCACGTAGCGCACTAGTACGAGTCAAGATTCCGCTGAGCTTTCCAGTGGAGTCGACGACGGGGGCTAATTTTCGATTCTTTTCATGGAGTAGCTGGAATGCGGATTTAACATCTAATGAGTGGGGAATGACCATTAAGTCTTTCGACATAACTCGATGGATCTGAGTGAATCTATCGGCGCCCTCCCAGTCAGCTTCAGTGAGAATGCCAACCGGTTTTGCATCTTCAACAATGATGATTGCGCCATGTGCACGCTTATGAATCAACGAAGCAGCATCGGCGACTGTATTTGTTGGTTGCAGAGTAATAGGTGTATCGAAGAGAACGTGGCGACTTTTCATCCATGCGATTACATCTGAAACAACTGGAATCGGAATATCTTGAGGAATAACAGTTAGTCCACCACGACGGGCAACCGTTTCTGCCATTCTTCTTCCAGAAATTGCAGTCATATTTGAAACCACTAATGGAATTGTTGCACCGCTACCATCAACAGTTTGTAAATCTACATCCATTCGGCTTGTGATATTTGATCGCGATGGAATCATAAATACATCGTCGTAAGTTAAATCGTGATCTGGCTGATGTATTAATCGCACGTGACGGAAGTCTAGACTGTTATTAGTTTTCAAGGTTTGTTTAACCTAAATACTGCGGGAATTCGCAGGATTTACGCATAGGACACACCTGTTGACCGCCCATGAGGGGCAGGAGTAAACTCCATTAACGCAATACAAAGTGCTAAGGAGCGTGGTACCAACAAATCGGTTCCTCTGAACCGTATTTGGGAAGTCCCAAACTCCCATGTTTAATCAAACCCATCATTCTCAGACCTTTAGACAGGTCCCACTTTCATTTCGCCCAATTCCGGCGACTCGTATTCAAGAGCTACTTGAAATTGAGAGCGCTAAGTTTTCAAAACTTGCACCTACATCCGGAACTGAAAATAATCGAGCTGGAAAAGTAACTCCGCTCGGCGTCGCCTCAAGTTTCCAGCATTGGGAGCCATATCCGATCTCAATCGTCTCTGCCAAAGGCGCTTGGATGAAGGATGTCGATGGCCGCGACATGCTCGATCTCTCTATGGGCTTTGGCGCACTCTTGGTCGGCCACTTAAATAAAGAGGTTGTAAAAGAAGCAAAAAAGACCCTTGAGATCGGAACGCTATTTGCTACTCCATCGCCGATTACTCGCGATGGCGCCGAGATTATCGCTCGACGCTTTGGTCTCGACATGGTGCGTTTTGCAAACTCTGGTACTGAAGCGACGATGTATGCGATTCGCACCGCTCGCGCCGCCACCGGAAAACTCGGAATTGTAAAGATTGAAGGCGGTTACCACGGTTCTTATGACCCATTGATGGTTTCAAACAAACCAGATGTTGCACTTGCTGGCTCTGCTGAGGATCCAACTCCGATTCCACTTCCTGCTGTTGTCGCGGGAGAAGTTCATGTTGTGCCTTACAACAACGCCGATGCCATCGAGCGTATTTTCAAAGCGCACGCAGACTCAATTGCTTGTTTAGTTATGGAGCCAGTTCTAGAAAATATTGGAATTGTGGTTCCTGATATGGGATATCTCGAAAGAGTTCACCAACTCTGTGATCAATACGGAGTCTTATTGGTATTTGATGAAGTTAAAACTGGTTTAACTGCCGGTCCACAAGGTGCCGCACAGAGACTTGGAATAAAACCAGATTTAATCGCGCTCGCTAAATCAATTGGTGGCGGAATTCCAGTAGCTGCCTTCGGTGGTAAGCGTGAGTACATGGAAACTATCGTTAATGGAAAGCATGCACATCTTGGAACCTTTAACGGACACTTCTTGGCAATGGCTGGCGTTCGCGCTGTCGATCGAATTTGCACTCCTGAAGCGTTGCAACGTTGCGAAGATTTGAATCGTCAAGCGCTAACTCGTATGTCTGAAATTATTAACGAATACGAATTACCAGCTCACACAGTTGGTTTTGGCGTTAAAGGTTGTGTTACCTGGTCCGGAAATCCGGTGCGTAACTATCGCGATTACAAGGCGACTGATTTCGATCTCGCCCAGCTTTCGTTCTTCTGGTCGCTCAATCGAAATGTAATGACGCCGCCCGGCCTTGATGAGCAGTGGTTGATCTCGCTCGCCCATGGTCAGCGAGAAATCGACATCATCGTCGGGGATTTCCTCGAGTTTGCCCAGGCGCTACGCGCTTAAATACCAAATTCGTTATCCGGAATACCTTTTTATGTTTCTCAAAGACTAGCGAGAGCTCAAGAGGAAGAACGGTAAATCTGGCTTATCTGAGATTACACCCTTGATTCTCTCGGGAAATTTGATCTTTTTTACATCATTAACCGTCCAGAGATAAACGATCTTCTTGGTAAGTCTTTTCCGAGCCCATCTTGAGCGATTGAATAGCTTAAAATCGATAGCGACAATTTCGGTTGGAATAAAGAGAAGCCGCCATCGATGGGCAACTACATATCCGGTAGAGCAAATCTTCTTACGAAGCCAGAGAACTGCAAAAAGCGAAAATGACATTACGGTGATTTTGCTCTTTCCCTCTATTTCGGAGAGAACTGCATTTTCAACGCCTCGACCAAATCTTGAAGGATGTTTTGTTTCGATAAGAAGCTCTTTATCCTTCTTATTGGCTAATTCAATAAGTTCCCGTAACGTAGTTATATCAGTGACCTCTTGCAGCTCTCTTAAAGTTAATTTTGCGACTGGTTTAGAGACTCCAGCGATTCGTTTGAGATTGCGATCGTGAAAACAGACTGGAATCTGATCTTTAGTAAGACGAATATCGCACTCCAGGCCATCAGCACCTATTTCGATAGCACCTTCAAATGATGCTCGTGTGGCTTCTGGAAATTTGGAGCTAAAACCGCGATGCGCAAAGACCTTCATGGTTTAAAGATAAAACGCAGCGAATTAAGTAGTCCCGGATTGGCGTTCTTAGTTTTAAGTAGAAAACCGGCTCGAAATATCGGAGCGCGCCAACCAAATACTCGAGTAAATATCTTCCTGCGGGCATCTAGATCTTCAGGTGTTCCCCATTTCGATGCTGAACTCTCTGTGGGGTGTGTAGCGATAACTGTGGGAAGATGTACTCCTTTAAGCCCGGCACGTAGCGCATCCGTTATGAAGATGTATTCATCTCCAAGATAATTTGTAGCTCCAGCCCCAAAGTCTTCATCAAAATTAATTCCCTTTGATCTTATCGCATCCACTCGTACGATTAACTCATAGGTTGCAGCTCTGGCTGAATTCGTTAATCTCAACGATTTTATCTCTTTAAAGTAATCTTTTCTAAGCGCCCCGCTGTCATCTCTAGCTTGAGCAAGAATAATTGAGCAATCTGGATTCTGCTCTAAATACTGAATTGCTTCACTAATTCCTGTTTCATTAAAAAGAATGTCATCATCTCCAAATAGTAAATATTCACCGCTAGCGCGCTCGAGTGCAACGTTTCTACTCTTGGCCACACCGATGTTTCGCAGCTCAACTAATTTGGCGCTACGTTCCTCAAGGACATAGGAAGTTTCTTTGGGATTTTGGACTAGAACCAAGATTTCGCGATCTGCTCTGCGAACTGGAAAAACTATCAAATGCACTCGATTCGGTAATGTCGAGTAAGCAATAGTTAATTTGGGGCGGTCACTCATCTTCGTCGTCATCACGCACTTTGGCGCCGGCTTTAGCTTTCGCATATCTCATAAGAGACCGAGAGCCGCTAGTTAAAGAGCCATTTTGTAGACGAGTTGCAAAGAAGATAATCAAGGTATTCGCAACCGTTATTTCCCCACTATAACTGAAGATCAATAACGCACCGAGGAGAATCACCATGCCACCACTAGCTACCAAAGCCCCAGTTTCGGCCGCTCTTATACGTGAGCTATATCCTTGATGCGGTGCTGCCGCTTTACCGCTCAGTTTCTTTTTCTCTTTAAATTTTATCTGTAGCCGTAACTGACCTTTCAATAATCTTCCTAGATACGCAATGACGGCTACAAGTACTACCAAATTAAGAAGTGCGAAGTAGGGCTCGAGAATAAATATAAAAACGAGAACTGCAAGGAGCTGAGTTGCATTTGTTAATAGTGAAGAGATTTCAAAGGCCATAGCCCATTCGGGATTCTTAGCGTCTTTATCCTTAATCTTCTTAAGTGACTTAAAGGCTCGCTTAAAAGCGGTGACGCGATAAACCCGCTGGAAATATTGGCTTAATCGCATTAGAGCATAGAAAATTCCAAGACCGATTCCCAGCGCGATAAATCGCTCTTTCTCTAATTGCCCCTCGGCGTCTACGATCTTTATGAAAAATCTAAGAACCAGCAACTCTGAGATTGAGATAATTGCACCTAACATCGATAGCACTATTAATACATAGCGAAATCGACCACCTGGGAATAAGACCTCAAAGCTGTCTTTCAACTCACGAAAAATTGTGATCATCGAGATTTCTCAAATTTACTTGAGCCAATGATTGAGATTAAGTGTCCAGCGGTCACAAAAAGAGCGAGTGGCAATCCATATCTAATCAAGTTCGGATTTGCGGCGAAAATCGCTATCAGAATGCTCATCTCAACTGAGTGAAAGAGACGTTGTACTGCGAATATGCGAAACGGTGCTCTCGCGACTCTTAACATCGTGGATTTTGGCGAGCCTACTGATGCGCTATCGGCAAATTTGGGTAGTTGCGAAAAGGCTCTTGCAACATGAACGGAATCATTAAAACCCTTATTAAGAACTATTAGTAGTGAAATTAGTGTGGCTAGGAAGAGAAGTTCATAATCGCTACCCTCTCGAACTCGGTTCGCCAAAGCGAGCGGAATCAAGGCCTCCGTTAAATAGTGGCCGACACGATCGAGAAATATTCCTTTGGGGGATTGGGTGCCACGCCACCTTGCAATCTCTCCATCGCAACAATCCCAGAGCATCTGAACTTGAGAGAGTATTAAAGCCAAAATTACTCCCCTCCAACCATCTATTTGAAGAGCCAAACTGATTGATAAGCCGGTAACAATCATTAGGTAAGTGACAGCATTAGCCGTGATTGAAGTTTTCAAAAGAATACGCGTCAAGTAAAGAGAGATGCGACGAAGATATAAATCAGCAACCCAGTGCTCGGCATTAGATCTTCCGGTTACGGATATTGGCTGACAGACTGTCCGCAATTGGGCGATTGATGGGTTTACTGGGCGTTCGCTCACTCGCTTACTTTATTCTGCTTATGCGATAACACCCATTGTCCTGAAGCTATAAATACGAAAAGTAGGGTGAAATACCAGGTGGGTATCGCTTCAGCGAGACCTAAAATAAGCAAAATTCCAATTACTAGAACTCGCCCGCCCAAATAAAGACCGGCAACTTGAAGCCAGATCGGCTTCTTCTCATTTTGTAACGCTCTATATAAGGAATCGTAGTGATGAAAAAGAATCGCAAATAAGAGAAGGAAGGTGTTTGCGCCCATCAAGCCTTGCGATTGAAAAATTGAAATCAAAATGAAACTCTCAATTGCTACCCAGATGGAAGGTTCTATCCAACTAGAGCGTGTGAAAAGAGTCTTTTTGATCCCAAGTAGATCTAACTGATTGATAATTAGATTACTTGGTAATCTAGTTCTTTCCATCTTCCCGGTGCGAATGATTTGGCCACGATACACAACTATTGCTGAAATCAAGGCAAGGATCGGCATAGCGGTAAAGGTAAAGGTTGCTCCACCCATCACGGCGGTAGCGCTGATTACTAGCCAACGCTCTCCGATTGGAAATTGGATTATTTTGCCCAACCAATAACGCAACCTTCCCTTTGATAATCTTTCACTCGGAATAATTCCATCAAATTCCGCCATAAACTCGACTGGGACCTTTAACAATTCCTCGTTGCGAATCTTTACAGATTGTGCGAAGTTGTAATCCGTAAGATGGCGGAATGTCTGAATTAACATCATAAGAATTGCTGGTAGCCATAGATCTTTTCCTTCACGCGCCGCTCCGTAAGCTAAGCCAAAGAAGACCAGATACTCCTTGACGCGATCTGTTACTGCATCTAACCAAGCCCCTAAACTGGAAAACTTTCTGGTGTAGCGAGCTAATTCACCGTCAACGCAGTCAACGATGATGCTTAATTGCAGTAGGAGCGCTCCGATTAAAGTTGTTACAAATTCACCTTTTGAGAAGGAGTATGCCGAATACAGGCCAATTGCAAAAGAAAGTAACGTTACCTGATTTGGCGTTGCGCCAATTCTTACAGCTACCCAGGTAAGAATTTTTGAAAATTTGCGCAAGAAAAAGACTGAAAAGAAACCGTCATTAGCGCGGTTTACCATGCTTAATCGAACTCGTTCAATATTTAGGTTGTCTATCTCCTTTTTTATTTCTGCACGCTGTTTGGCATCATCATTTCTGGAATAAGGAGCGCCCCAGATATCGACGGCATCTACGCGAATAGCAGCACGAACTAGCGCAACCAGGGCAAGATCTAAGGCATGGCCTTTCGCGCCATAGCCAGCTGCCTTATTAAGAGTTTCGATTATTTCTATCCGATTAAAGCGCGAGAGAAATAATGCGCCTACGAAATCTCGATTTCCGATTGTGACCTTATGTGAAGCGGATGATGCACTTGCCACCCGGTTCTGGCGACTTAATGTATCTCCATTCTTCTGAACTGCGACTAAAGCCGCCGAAGCCTTACGAGGATAATCTGTTAATAACTCAATATGGGGTTCTGCAAGAACAGTGCGCGAATCTAATAAAAGTAAGTCTCCGCTTCTTTGATTTAATTCATCGACTATTTGCGCTAAAGAGGTATCCTCGTTGACAATCAAGGATCTAATCGCGCTATTCATCTAGAGTAGTATAAATCTATGGCCATCCAAGTAGTAATTCTTGCAGCGGGAATGGGTACTCGACTTGGAAAACCTTGGCCTAAACCACTAACCCCACTCGCTGATGGCCGTTCTATTTTGCAGCAACAGATTGAAAATGTCCGCAGTGTTTTCTCAGACTCAGCTCGAATCTCAATAGTGGTCGGTTTTAAACTTGAAATGATTATGGAAGCTCACCCAGATGTTTCTTTCATCTACAACGAGGCCTATGACCAGACCAATACCTCAAAGAGTCTTTTAAAGGCTCTGCGCGCCTCTCAAGAAAGCGGAGTGCTCTGGATGAATGGTGACGTTGTCTTCGATGCTCGAGTTCTCGATAGAGTGAAAGATCGAATCATTGGAGAAAAGTCTTTCGTCTGTGTAAATACCGCCACCGTAGGCGAAGAAGAGATTAAGTACACCTTAGATTCAGAGGGCAATATCAAACTTCTCTCTAAACAGGTAAAGGAAGCTCCTGGTGAAGCCGTTGGTATAAATTTTGTTTCAAAGGGCGATAAGGCTGCCGTTATTAAAGAGCTGACTAGCTGTGCTGATAATGAATATTTTGAGCGTGGATTGGAACTAGCCATTGAATGTTCAAAGATTGAGATTGAACCCGTTGATATCTCAGATCTTTTTGCGGTCGAAGTTGATTTTCAGGCTGATCTAGATCGAGCAAATTCACAACTCCACTAGGAGCGATGAGTTTTACCCGTCTGACGGAGATTCATAAATCCTTAATTGACGCCCGCAAAACCTGCACCGATAACTAGTCCTAGCCAGAGAACATGGAATATCGGCATAAATCCAGTTATCGTTACAATCGATGCTTTTTGATTTAAATCCTCGGTATTAGCGCTCTTCAGTCGTAATAACTCCTGAATCACGCTAGATAAAATCAAAAACGTTCCAAACCAGGCAACCATGCAATAAGGGCAGAGCGCGCCAATTACAAAGGTGGTTTGGTATGCCAGCCAGTGAGAGAAGAGAACTGATAAGGCAACTCCGAAAAGCGCAATTTTCCAGAACCAAGCTGGGAATTGAATATCAGCAAATAGCGCGACGGCAATCACAATAAATATGGCAAAAGCTCCGATGCCAATAAGTGAATTTGGAAAACCAAATACTTCAGCTTGCTTCGAAAGTATGACACTCTTGCAACTCAAAGTTTCTGAAATATTGCAGGAGGGTACAAAATTTGCATCTTTAAGCAATTTTAATTTATCTATAGTCAAGAGAAATGACGCAACAAAACCGGCAACGGAACCGATTAACATAAAGGCTCCGGTGAATTTTCTAGCTGTTAAAGTTGGCATAATAGCCCAAGTCTACAAGCGCGCCCGGAGGGACTCGAACCCCCAACCCTCAGATCCGAAGTCTGATGCTCTATCCATTGAGCTACGGGCGCTAACGAGGAGATTCTAACCTTTAGCACCACCTTAGATAACCCTGATATTTACTCTCAAAAGGCGCTCAATCCAACAACTTGTTAGTCTGTAAACATGTTCGGAATGGCAGCATTTCTCATACTCGCAACTTTTCTAATTTCCTTTAACGCAAGCGTAACCGTTCGCATTGGAGATTTAGATCTAAAAACTAGTTTTGTTGATGTCAAAGTTGCTCGATCACTCGGCGGAAATGAGAGAGGCCCAGCACTTGGAGTACTCTCAAATGGTTCTCTAATTCTTGGCGGTGGAGATAAAGGCGGAACCCTATTTCTCTGGAGTGAGAAAGATGCAAAATTAAGAACGCTCGGGGATTTCATAAATCCTAAAGAACGTATACGTGATTCACGATTCGCTATCACTGATATCGCAGTACTTAAGGAGAATGTTAATTCTGCAAACATTTTGATTTCATTTCCGAGATTAACTAATAGAAACTGCGTCGAGGTTGTTGTAGACGAAATCTCATTAAATCTGACTGCAACAAGTGCCAAGAAGATAAATCGTTGGTTCACAAGCAAACCTTGCGTACCGGTTTCAGCCGTTCAACATGCGGCGGGACGAATGGAAGTAATAAATAATAAATCCGTATATCTAACTATTGGCGATCTGGGTTACCGAAAAATTGATTCGAGGAGCTTAAGAGGCGATCTTGGATCAGTTTTTAAAATCTCTAAGAAGAAAATTGAGAAGATTTCATCTGGACATCGAAATCAACAAGGAATTCTTCTGGTTGATGGAAACACCTTAATCACATCCGAACATGGACCTCGTGGTGGCGACGAGATAAACGTCATTGAAAAAGGTACAGATTACGGTTGGCCCTTCGTAACTTACGGAGAGCCATACACTCAAGGTGATTACGTAATTCCGAGAGAAACTGGAACTCATAAGGGTTTTCGTGAACCAATAAAAGTCTGGACGCCTTCGATTGCTCCCACTGAATTAATTCAGCTTCCTATAAACGGATTTGGAAAATATTCGGGTGGAATTGCTATGGGGACTTTGCGTGAAATGGCTTTGGTATTTATGAAGTTTGAAAATGGCAAAATCACTTCAAGCGAAGAAGTAAATATTGGTGCTCGAATTCGAGATCTAGACGTCTTGCCAGATCAACGAATAGTTGCTTCGACCGATGATGGTCGACTCTTGTTTATATCAAAGTGAACTTGTTGCTAACACGCCTGCAAAAATCTGCCAAGCCAGCGCTGACTTAGCAATAAATGAAAGCGTTATGTAAGCCCGCTCGCCCACTAGATAATCCGCAAATCTTCCAATTTTTTTGTATTGAAGCCATTGAACTATCGCAAAAGAGTTAAAGAATAAAAAGAGCGAGAAGACCACACCGTAGACAAATCCCGGTGCTTCAGCACTGCTGCCAGGCGAGAAAAGCAACCAGAACATAGCAATCCAAGGAACGATTCCAGCAATACAACCAAACCAGAATGGCAAGAGGCTACCTTTTCCTGGTTCCTCATACTTCTCTTGCAACCAACCAAAAAGAATCATTGCGATATTTGCGCCCGCAATTGCAATTAATGCTACGACATCCCAAACCGCATTAATCATAGAAATTAAGATGATCATCAAAGTCGATGAAATTGAATACTCGATCCAGCGAGCAATATTTCTCATATTGCTGAGGTCATTCGCATACTTCTTGAAGCCAGGACCAACAATCCAGAAATGAGCAATTGCACTAAGTAAAGAAAATAGAGCCACGCCTAGGGCAATCGGAAGATTAAATAATGAAACCTCTTCAAACTTTGCCCCCGGAATCGGGGCATCCAATAAATAACTTACAGATACCGGAAGGGCAAAATCATTCGCTAAAGCAACTATTGCGATTGCTTGGATTAAGTGAAAGATACCCGCAATAGCGTTATATCTTCTCAAACCCTTTAGTCGTTCTGCTGGAATTTGGATTGGTGATGATGCGGCCATTTGGCTCTCCTAGCTCTTACTAATTGGTTGGCGCGCCCGAAGGGATTCGAACCCCTAACCTTCTGATCCGTAGCTTGTGAACTTCTAGGAACTGCGTTCATCTAGAAATTCACTAAGTCTCTGACGTGCTTTACAGCAGTCAGAGGACCAGACGCTCTATCCGTATATCTTTTCTAAGTATGTCGCAGAAATGTTTGTGCGGCAAGAACCCCAAAACCAGACCCCACGTTGCTTATTAGCAACGCAGTGCCGGATGTACTACCCCTCTAGAAAAGTCGACTAAAAAGAATCCTGCCTATTCCGTACTTTTTGTTTCACTACTATCCTGTCTAGGTGTCCTGGATACAGAAAATTTCCTCTCCACAGAGAGTATAAGCAATTGAAATAGAAAAAATTTAATTATCTGGTACTTGTATCTACTTCTTTTTAAATCCTTTTGGACATTTTGGATTAACCGCAGTTACTTTTTTAGTGCTCTTACCCTTAACACAGGTTATAGTCTTTTTAGCGGCCACTAGTGTTGGAATTTGATTTGAAATTTCGCTAAATGCATACGCTGTGGTTGGACTTGGTCGCTCTCCTACTCTTATTGAATAACCCCGATCACTACTACTTGGGGTGTAGGAGGAGTTGGTGGCCCCTGGAATATTGGTACAGCTAGTAGCTGATATACATCTTTGCCAAACATATGAAATATTAGAGATTGCTAATCCCTCCCAGGCACCTTTGAAAATATCTATTTTATCTCCAATATATGCGGAGGATAAAAGTGTTGGTGGAATAACATTTGTATAAGCCTTTTTGATAATTGGGGTTTGATTGCTAAATGCTTCAACATTTTTTTGTGAGTAGGGTGCGATGATCTTTACCCTAATTGTCTTGCCAACATCAGTGCTACTTGCAGTATAAGTAGCTGAGGTGGCGGATGGAATATCGCTGCAACTTATAGCAGTAGTGCAGATTTGCCATTGAGTTAATAACTTACTTTCTTCAATGCCACTCCACTGTCCCTTAGAAATTATATTGATAATCGAAGTTTCAAAGGGTGAACCTGAAACAATTGGAATACTTGTATTTACAGGTGGTGCAGTCGCTGCCACTTGTGCACTAAAGCCTGAATAAATAGTAGAGCCGCCCACCTCATTAATTGCGGTGACTGCAACCCTTAGATATTGATTTAAATCTAATTGTGATACTAGGTAACTTGCGGTGGTAGCACCGGAAATATTTAGACAAGCTGTTATGGATTGAATGGAGCATCTTTGCCACTGATAAAGATAGGTAGTATTTCCGGAGGTACTCCAGGTTCCTCGATCTATGGTTGCAGTTCCACCTACGTAAAGGTTTGAGGTAAAGGTTGGAGTTGATGAAACTGTTGGGCTGCCTAGTACTGGTTGAGTTGTCAATGATTTAGCAGAGCCACTAATTCTATTTGTAATATCTCTTACAATTACATTTACCGCCAGCCTAAAACTTGCATCACTATTTTGAACTGTGTAGGTATTACTTGTGCCAGTTAAAATCACTGTGCAATTACTAGTATCAACTGAGGTACATCTCAGCCATTGGTATTGATCACCAGTTGCTGCCGCTCCACTCCAGGTTCCTCTAGTTGCTTGTAATGCCGAACCTGGTGTTGCCACTCCAGTGATCACCGGTAACACACTTGCTTGTGGGGGTGTAACGACTGGGCCCACTAAAGAGGTAAAGACAGTTGAGCCACCGGTCGCATCTAAAGCTGTCACCGAAGCTCTTATATATCTAGTTAGATCAGATGTAGTGATTAAATATGTACCAGTAGTCCTACCTGATTGCGCTACGCAGCTGGTAGAAAGATTGGTTGAACAGGAAAACCATTGAATATTAAAAGTTACTTGCGTACTACTCCAACTGCCAGTATTAACTGTAAGTGAGGTGCCTACAGTTGCCTCACCAGTAATACTGGGTAGAGATGTATTAGTAGGTGCAGCGGCAGCATAAGGAATACCACCGGCAAGAAATATGGCTGAAAAAGTTAATAACAAAACTTTATTACAATAAATTTTTCTCACTTAATTATCATAACTTTTTAATACAGAGAATTTGCTCAAACACGCATCGAAAAAGAATTTATTCGGCATATTTCTAAAGTATAAAGTAGCCTGAGAGTAATTTATTATATGAGTTGTGTGGTTCAGCCTAAATATTGGCGCGCCCGAAGGGATTCGAACCCCTAACCTTCTGATCCGTAGTCAAATGCTCTATCCGTTGAGCTACGGGCGCAATGAGTCAGCGAAGCCTAGCATCTCCTTACGGTCAATAAATTTAATGCGCGGTTTACCAGATGAGGAACCAGCCGCAACTTCTGCGGAATTTAGTTTCTCCCAATTGCCTTGCGAGATATGTACGACGCCACGTTCCTTCAATAAATTAATAATACCGTTATTCATTTTTGGTTCTCTTAAATCTGATACAAGATGTTCGATGACAGTCGCCGAATCGCTCTTATTGGTTCCGATAACTCCAGATGGTCCTCGTTTTGCCCAGCCAACGACATAGATATTGGTACCGCTAACGCGCCCTTCCACATTTTCTACTTTTCCATTTGAATAGGGAATACCCTCAACAGGCTCTGATTCATAACCAATCGCTGAAACAAACAAACCTGCTTTCACTGCGAATGTTTCTTCGGTCTGAACCGCTTTCCCGTCTTGGACTTTATTTACTGCAAAAATAATTTCCTCAACTTTTCCTTCACCCTTGATCTCGATTGGTGAGGCTAGGAAATGAAAATTGAGTGTTCTTTCATGATTTGCACCTAGATTAATTGCAATTGCCATCATGGCATCTAAATTAGATTTAACATCTTTTGGGATTTCCCCGGCGCTTTTAGCGCGTTTTATGGCTTCTTTGATCTCCTCTTTATCAATGACGACGTTGGTGTGTTCTAACTTGGGTAGTTCCCTTAACTCGGGTGAGGTAAATGCAGCATGCTCTGGACCTCGTCGGCCAAAAACATGAACAGTTCGAATTTTTGAATTATGAAGCGCATCTAGCGCATGAAGTGCGGTGTCGGTTATGTCTAGTTCTCGAGGCTCTAGAGCGAGCATTCGAGCAACATCCATCGCAACGTTGCCTGCGCCAATTACTACGGCTGTATCGGTGTCTAAAGGAACTTCAACATTTACGTAATCTGGGTGAGCGTTGTACCAGGGCACGAAATCAGCTGCGGATAAAGACCCTCTTAGATTTTCACCCGGGATATTTAGTTTCCTACCAATGCTGGAGCCAGTCGCAATTATTACAGCGTCATATGAAGAGGTTAATTCGTCCGTAGAAATGTCTTTTCCAAGCTCGACATTGCAAAAGAGTTGGAATCCCACGGTGGTTGCTATTTTTTCAAATACTTTTGAAACAGTTTTAATCTTCGGATGATCCGGAGCTACTCCGCTTCGTACCAGACCCCAGGGCGTGGGAAGTTTTTCAATCATGTCGATTTTGAATTTAAGTTGATCAGTTTGAAGATTTTGAAGTGCTTGAGCTGCAAAATAACCGGCGGGTCCAGCGCCGACAATTGCAATTGAGAAGGTGCTCATTTCTTAATCTTAGCGATTCTGACCTTTTCTTAGGTACTAAATTTGTCTTGCAAGTCATACTCATGTGTAATCAAGCCACTCGAGGAAGGTGTATCTCCATTAAAGGCATCCCACTTGAAAATGGAGATTGGCTAAATCCACCTTTGAGCGCTGAACTCATTGGCTCTGAATTTATTATCACTGCGAAGGAAAAGACTGACTTTTGGCAGAAAACTTCTTATGGTCTTATTCATAATTCTAGTCATGCGCTTCTCAATGATTTTCCTGAGGAGTCTTCACTGGAGGCAAGTTGGATTCTTGATTATAAACATCAATTTGACCATGCCGGATTGATGGTCTATTCAGATGAAACTAATTGGATTAAGGTGGGCGTCGAATTTGCAGATGGCATTCCTCAATTAGGTGCTGTTGTCACAAGGGGTATCTCAGATTGGTCAGTTGCGCCGGTTCCAAATTGGATGGATATGGAAGTCACCATGCGATTCAGTAGATCGGGGGATGCTTTAACGATAAGAGTAAAATGCGGTGGAAATTGGCAGTTTGTGAGATAAGCACCGCTTGATCAAAATATCAAGTGGCGTATGGGTATGTTCTGCGCAAGTCCCTTGCGGGCTGGATTACAGGTTAGGTTCACCAGCTTAGGTTCTGGTGCGCCTGATAGTTCGCTTCATTAGACCTTGAAATATCCATGTAAATCAGTACCTTTAGCAAGAAATTCGTGATTGGAGAGAAATGATTGTCACAGCAATATTTGAAGCTAAGGCAGGAAAAGTCGAAGAGTTACGTAAACAACTTCACAATGGTGCTTCGGAATCATGGAAAGAGGCAGGAGTCAAAAGTTATGCGGTCCATGAACTCATTGATCGACCTGGTGTTTTTATGAATATTGAAGTTTATGCAGATGAAGCTGCTTTCCAAGCCCACCTTGAAACACCACATGTGAAAGCCTTTCTTGGGATGTTAGATGATCTATTGGCAAATCCACTAACTGTTTATCAAGGTAGAGCACAATTTGCAGGCGAGAATCCAAAGTCTGCAATTTAATATTATGTCTCGAAGATTGTTATCAATAGAACGTCATCAGCGCATACTTGAAAGAGTCGCCGCTGAGTCAGCCGTTGATTATGTAAGTCTCGCTGACGAACTTGGCGTCTCTTCGATGACTATTCGTCGCGACGTGCGAATTTTGGAAGATGCTGGGCACCTCACCACAACGCGCGGTGGCGCTTCAGCTCAAATCTCAAATACGCAAGATATTTTGACTAATCCCAGAGCACAAGACCAGAGCTCTGCAAAAGCCCAGATTGGTCAATTTGCCGCTTCACTGATGGAGAAGGGCGAGGTAATTTTTCTTGGAACTGGTTCTACAACTGCGGTCTTTGCACAGTTCCTTCCATCTAATCTGGATCTAACAGTCATTACGCCCTCACTCCCGCACGCTTCAGTACTGGCGGCGCGTGGTATTAAAGTAATTAGTACCGGTGGAGTTGTTGCAACGGCAGACTTAGCGCAAACCGGTGTGATGGCTCAGGAAGTTTTAACAAGATTTTTTGCGACGCGAACTGTTATTGGATCCGGCGGCGTTTCGCGTCGTGGTGGTTTGACTGAATTCGATCAAGAGATTGCAGATTTAAATCGAGTGATGGTGGATAGATCAGAAGCAATAATGGTTTTAGCAGATCCATCCAAATGTGGCGTTAGTGCGAACTATCGAGTTTCTCGAATTGAAATCGTTGACGAATTAGTGACATCAATAGGCGGAAGAGCACTGTTTACAAAAGAGATGGCAGGAGCAGCTCAAGTATTAACCCCTAATTCCTAACATTTCGTCACATTTTGTATGTTAGGATTTGTCGTCTACGAAAGGACGCCAGATGGCAATTCCGTTAAATTCAATCTTTAAAGCCAAGAAGCCAATTATTGGCATGGTTCACCTGCCCGCATCTCCTGGCCAACCACAAGCAAAATCCGCTCCTGATATCAAACAAATAATTGCTGGAGTTAAATCTGATGTTAAAGCTCTTCAAGATGGTGGCATCGATGGGCTGTTGTTCTGTAATGAATCAGATTTACCTTACACAACTAAGTTAAGTTCTGAAGTTGGCGCTTGGACTACTTTTTTAGTCGGCGCGGTTTACGATCAAATCAACAAACCATACGGAGTAAATCTTCTCTGGGATCCGATTGCATCAATAGAAGCTGCTGCGGGGTGCGGCGCTTCTTTCGTTCGTGAAGTTATGTGTGGATCATTTGCCAGCGATATGGGGCTTCTTGCTCCCGATCCTGCAATAGTTGCCCAAACAAGAACTCGATTAAAAGCTGATCACATAGCACTTTTTACGAATATAGTCCCTGAATTTGCATCAGCTATCGAAAACAGGACCGTACAACAGCGAGCAAAAGCAGCTGAGTTCTTTGGTTTCGACGCAATGTTAATCTCAGGTCCGGCAGCTGGAGTCCCGTACAGCGAGAGCGATCTACTAGCCGCAAAGTCGACAGCAAAGAACATTCCTGTTTTTGCAAACACTGGAGTAAATGCACAGAATGTAGCGAAAACGTTAGAGGTAGCTGATGGCGTTATTTCTGGCAGCGCAATGAAAATTGATGGTAAGACTTTTAATTCAGTTGATCCCAAGCGGGTAATTGAATTAGTTAAAGCAGCAGATAAAGCTCGTTAAGTAGATTAAGGAGTTCGTATGGCTCGGATAGGTTTTATTGGGCTAGGAATTATGGGATCTGGCATGGTTGCCAATCTCGTCAAAGCCGGTCATGAAGTTACAGTTTGGAATAGAACTTCAAGTAAATACCCAGAAATTGAAAAAGTCGGTGCCAAAACCGTGAAAGACCCGAGTCAGATTCTTGCTGGCGCTGACTTTTTTATGTATTGCCTTGCTGATGATGCTGCCATTAAAGAAGTAATTACCGGCGGTCAAAATTTGGCTTCAAAAGTTAAGCCGGGAACAATCGCAATAGATCTATCAACAATCGACCCAGAGACCAGTGCCTCCGGACGTGCTATTTATGAGGCAAACGGTGTGGAATTTCTTGATGCCCCAGTTTTTGGCACCAAAGGTGAAGCTCGCGACGGAGGCCTTTGGATTGTGATTGGAGGAAAAGAAGAGACCTACAAGAAGAGTTTGTCGGTATTAGAGCCGATAAGCGCAACGACCCATTACATGGGCAAAGGTGGAAATGGTGCAAAGATGAAATTGGTTGGCAATCTGCTGGTTGCATCTCAATTAGTTTCAATCGGTGAAGGTCTAATTTTGGCAAAAAGTGCTGGTTTAGATTTGCGAAAAGTGCTTGAGGTTGTTGGCGTTGCAGACTTCAAGACTCCAATTTATTCCGGAGTCGGTGCCGGTGCTATTGCCGGTGATTATGAAGTTAATTTCCCGCTGACATTAATGTTGAAAGATGCTCGCTTGATCCAAGCATTCGCTAAACGATTTAACACGCCGGCCTCATCCGCGGTTGTTACCGAGGAACTAGCTAAGGCTGGAGTAGATGCGGGACTTGGTGAACTGAATGCTTCTGCAATTGTAAAAGTAATGGCAGATCGAGTAGGAGTAGATTTAGTTGAGTAAAAAGCGGCGTTCAATGTTTAATTCAAAATCAAAGAAGTGCATCAATATCGCTCTTGATCTCGGTGTTTTTGGTGATCGTGCATTTGCGAAGGGTATTGAAGATTTAGCAAAGTCAATGCCGCAAATACTTGCTGGTAAACCAGATGTAATTCAACTAAATCCAGGTGGACTAAAGATATTTAATCGTTTGAAGAATAAACCCGATATATCTATTGCGCTTCGCTTAGATGTTACGAATGTATATGAGGCAAGAGATATTGAATATGCCTGGGATACCGCCGACATATCCTCAATTGATTTTGCTAATGATCCTCGTGTTGCCTGTGTTGTTCTAAACCTCTTGAATGTAGATGAAAATTCAAGACTCCAAGAGCAATGCATACAGAACATCCAAATCGTTGCAGCAAAGTGTAAGAAATTAGGAATCCCCTTAATGGTGGAACCGCTGGTGATGACTGCTAAACCAGGCGCGGGCTCTACATCGGTAGGCGATCCATACAAGATTTCGTCATTGGTTCGTCAGGCCGTCGAACTAGGGGCTGACATCATTAAAGTTGATGCGACAACGCCAATGACTGACTTTAATCAAGTCGTTGAAATCGCATCAGGCGTTCCAGTCTTGGTTCGCGGCGGCGGCCAAGTGACTCCAAGAGAACTTCTAGAGAGAACTCGAATCGCTATGGATGTTGGTGCTTCCGGTGTGGTTTACGGTCGAAATGTTGTTCAACATCCAACGCCCGCTAAATTCATAAAGGCTATTCGCGCAATTGTTCATGACAACGCCAGTGTTGAAAAGGCGCTTTCAATCGTGGGGGGAGAGTAAGTGGCTGATTCTATGAAAGCTGCAGTAATTACTGGGGTAAAGAAAATTGAAGTTTTAGATGTTCCCATGCCAAAAATCGGACCTCGAGACGTTTTGCTAAAAATTAAATCAACTGGACTGTGCACGTGGGAACAGCGAATTTATACCGGCCAAACCAAGGCCGATTTTCCATTTCTTGGTGGCCATGAAGTTGCTGGAGAAATTGCTGCCGTAGGTGATTTGGTAACTAATGTAAAAGTTGGCGATCGAGTAACTATGGGTTCATCCGCTTGCGGCACATGTAGGCCCTGTTTGCGTGGCCAAGATAAGGGTTGCTCTGAACACTTCTTAAATTTTTCGCTGAAAGGCGGGCAATACGGTCCGGGCGGCTTTGCAGAATACAAAATTCATAGAAGTGATGGCGTATTCCCTGTTGGAAATGCGCGCTGGGAAGAGGCTGCTCTCGCAGAGCCATTATCTTGCGCAATACACGCCGCACGACTTCTCGATGCCAAGCTTGGAGATACCGCGGTTGTCTTTGGTGCCGGAACTATGGGTCTCATGAACTTAATTGTTTTGAAGAAATCCGGGCTCCGCGTAGCTGTCGTAGATGTAAATGAAGGCCGGCTAGGTAAGGCTAAATCCCTGGGCGCTGATTTGATTTTTCAGTCAGGCGAGAAGATAAGGGATGAAATCAAATCCGCTTTTGCAGGCGGGGTCGATTTTGCAATAACCGCTTATGGAAGCGATGCCGTTAATCAAGATGCACTAGATGTTTTAAATAGCCGAGGCAAGATCTGTCTTTTTGCCTCAGCCCATCCAGTAACTCCGTTTGCGATAGACCCGAATGTGATGCATAACAAAGAAACATCAGCCGTCGGCGTTGTTAGTGCTGATCGTCAAGATCATGCTGTTGCCACGGAAATGATTGCTCACCACCAAGTGGATCTATCACCCTTAATTGATCAAGCTTTCCCAATTAGAGAAGCCGCCGATGCTTTCCATAAAGCAACATCTTCGCCAAGCTATCGGGTGATGATTAATTCTTAATTAGTAATCTAATTCGTGCAACTTATGCATATGATCTTTAGTTGCATCATAAAGCTTGGAATAAATATCGCTCAATGGAGCGTAAACATCACTAAGCGATGAATCTGGTTGGACAGTTCTTGGAGCGCCTTGCCAAACACGAATCTCCTCTGGACTTGAAACAAGTCCAACAGCAACACCCGCCAAGAGCGCATCTCCATAAGAAGCACCGAATGTCAACGGAGCGACTTCCTGGGGGACGCCTGAAATATCGCTTACCGCTTGGAGCCAAACTTCATTCTTAGTTCCGCCACCTACCGATTTAATTGAATGTGGGCGCGCTCCAATTGAGGTAAATAAATCAACATGCTGTTTAACTCCGTGACCCATTCCTTCTAATACCGCTCTAAAAATATGACCTCGCGTGTGCGGAAGGCTTAAGCCAAAAATCATGCCACGCGCTCGCGGATCCATAACTGGCGTGCGTTCCCCGCTGAAATACGGGAGAACCACTACTCCCTCCGCACCAGGAGGTGTTGCTTTAGCCTCTTTGACTAGTTCGGCGTAAGCCGGAGCGCCACCTGACTCTTCTTGCGCAACTAAATCAGCGGCGAAGTTATCGCGGAACCATCTCGTTAATGAACCACTTGTTGCCATGCCAGCCAATAAACACCAAGTGTTTGGGAAAAGATATGGACCAGCCCACAACCTTTTCTCTCGCGCTTCGTTGTTATCAGTAACTTGAATCATGAAAATAGTTGAGCCATACATCATCATCATCTCACCTGGTTTAGTAACTCCGACACTGAGAGCTTCAGCTCCGGCATCGATTGTTCCAACGGATACTGGTGTGCCAACCACTAAACCAGTTTGCTTTGATGCTTTTTCTGTAACGTTGCCAGCCAACTCATGGCTCCAAAGAATTTCCGGGAGTTGCTTCAAGTCCACGTAATCTTTGCAGTATTTATCGCTCCAACTATTAGTACGAGGGTCATACATCGGAACCATGCAACCAGCGGAGAAATGATCAATAACAACTCTTGAAGTTAATCTTGCCACTATAAAGGTGGTTGCATCCACGAACCATCGCGCCTTCTTGTACACCTCAGGCTCGTTTTTCTTAATCCATAAAATTTTTGGACCAGTTGCTTGAGAAGAAAGGCAATTTGCTGTCGCCTTAAAAATTGTATCTTCACCAAATTTTGCGTTTAGCTCATCTATCTCATTTACAGCTCGCGTATCGACTCCATATAGAATTCCCATGCGCAGCGGATTAAAATCTTCATCAATCGGAAGAACATCTGGGCCAATCGCGCTTACGCCGACACATTTTATATCTGAGGGTGAGATTCCCGGGGTCTCCAATAGTTGCTTTGTTAAATTACAGAAATCGCCCCACCAAGTAGCTTCTGGATCATGTTCCGCCCAACCCGCTTTAGGGAAAAGAAGTTTGTGT